>ERZ1645187.297-NODE-297-length-47880-cov-104.825050_pt1 | contig 47880 bp, 42 predicted proteins | sample MGYA00575352_ERZ1645187 | MGnify/ENA primary metagenome ERZ1645187 (study PRJEB40837, sample SAMN11349314) | freshwater sediment metagenome | isolation source: river sediment | host: Sediment | place: India: Wazaribad , New Delhi | collected 2017-02-21 ... | reverse complement strand
CCAAGCCGATCTGGGACGCCTATCGCGAGCTGGCGATCGAGACCATCGGCCGCCCCATCGCCTTCACCACCTCGCTCGGTTCGACCGAGACCGCTCCCGGCGCCCTCATCGGCGTGCGCGAGGTCGACCGCCCCGGCATCGTCGGCGTGCCCCACAAGGGCGTCGAACTGAAGCTCGTCCCCAACGCCGGCAAGCTCGAGGCCCGCCTGCGTGGCCCCAACATCACGCCGGGCTACTGGCGCCGCCCGGACCTGACGCAGAACGCCTTCGACAAGGAGGGCTTCTACCTCCTCGGCGACGCCCTGCGCCTCGCCGAGCCCAACAACTTCGCCGCCGGCTTCGAGTTCGACGGCCGCGTCGCCGAGGACTTCAAGCTCGCCACCGGCACCTGGGTGTCGGTCGGCCCGCTCAGGACCGACTTCGTCGGCAAGTTCGACCCGCTGGTGAAGGACGCCGTCGTCACCGGCCACGACCGCGACGACGTCGGCATGCTGGTCTTCCCCGACGAGGAGCAGACGCGGAAGCTCGCCCCGCATCTCCCACCCGAGACCCCCTTCGACGAGGTGGTCACCGATCAGGCGGTCAAGGATGCCTTCCAGGAGCGTCTGGCGGCGGTCGCACGTCAATCGACCGGCTCCTCGACCCGCGTCACCCGCATCGCCCTGATGTGCGAGCCGCCGTCGATCGACCTCGGCGAAGCGACCGACAAGGGCTCGCTCAACCAGCGCGCCGTCCTCGCCAATCGCGCCCAGCACGTCGAAGCGCTCTACGCCGCCGAGACCCGGCCGAACGTCATCAAGCTGTGAAGGATCGATCCATGACCGCGGTTCCCGGCGCGCTGGCGCTCGCCTTCGACGACGTCTTCCTCGTCGACGGCGTCCGCACCCCCTTCGTCGACTACAACGGCGCGCTCGCCCCGGTCTCGCCGACCGACCTCGCCATCAAGGCCGGCCGCGAGGCGCTGAAGCGCGCCGCCATCCCGGGATCCGCCATCGGCACCGTGGTCGCCGGCAACATGGCCCAGGCGAGCTTCGACGCCTATTTCCTGCCCCGCCACGTCGGCCTCTACTGCGGCGCCCCGATCGAGGTGCCAGCCCATCTCGTGCAGCGCATCTGCGGCACCGGCGTCGAGGTGATCTCGCAAGGGGCGGACGCGATCTCGCTCGGCCGAGCGAAGGTGGCGCTCTGCGTCGGCGCCGAGTCGATGAGCCGCAACCCGGTCGCCGCCTACACCCACCGGGGCGGCTTCCGCATGGGCCAGATCGAGTTCAAGGACTTCCTGTGGGAGAGCCTGCTCGACACCGCCTGCCACACCACCATGGGCGGTACGGCTGAGAATCTGGCGAAGAAGCATGGGATCACCCGCGAGGAGGTCGACGCCTTCGCCGCCCGCTCCTTCGAGCGTGCGCTCGCCGCCCGCGCCGACGGCTTCTTCGACGACGAGATCGTGCCCGTCTGCGACGAGACCTTCGAACTCGTCGGCTACGACCCGCGCTCGATCAAACTGGCGAAGCGCGGCGAAGTGGTGCGCGAGGACAGTCACGTGCGGCCGTCGTCGCTGGAGATGCTGGCCAAGATCCGCCCGGCCTTCGGAGGCGTCCAGACGGGCGGCAACTCCTCGGCGATCGTCGACGGCGCCGCCGCGGTGGTGCTCGCCTCCGGCGCCTACGTTCGTGAGACGGCCAAGACCCCGCTCGCCCGCGTCGTCGCCGCCGCCTCGGTCGGCGTGCCGCCCGAACTGATGGGCATCGGCCCTGTGCCGGCGATCCGCGCCGTCTGCGACAAGGCCGGGATCGCCGTCTCCGACGTCGACCGCATCGAGATCAACGAGGCCTTCGGCGCCCAGATCATGGCCTGCGCCCGCGAACTCGGCCTCGACGAGGCGAAGCTCGACGTCAACGGCGGCGCCATCGCCATCGGCCACCCGCTCGGCGCCACCGGCGTCCGCCTGACGCTGACCGTGTCGCGCGAGCTGAAGCGTCGCGGCCTGCGGTACGGCATCGCCTCGGCCTGCATCGGCGGCGGCCAGGGCATCGCCATGCTGGTCGAGAACCCGGCCTTCGCCGGCTGACGAGGGGAGGGGACGTCATGAAGCTCGACGCCATCGTCGCCATCGTCACCGGCGCCGGCTCCGGCCTCGGCCGCGCCACGGCGGAGGCCTTCGCCGCCGCCGGCGCCCGCGTCGCCGTGGTCGACATGAACCTCGCCGCGGCGGAAGAGGTCGCGACCGCGATCGGCGGCCGCGCCTATGCCTTCGACGTCGCCGACGCGGCGGCGGCGGAAGCCGCGGTCGCCCGCATCGAGGCCGATCTCGGCGCCATCCGCGTGCTGGTCAACTGCGCCGGTATCGGCGTCGCCAAGCGCGTCCTCGGCAAGGAGGGGCCGCAACCGCTCGCCGACTTCGAGAAGGTGATCCGCGTCAACCTCCTCGGCTCGTTCAACATGCTGCGCCTCGCCACCGCGGCGATGGCGAAGCTGGAACCGCTCGAGAGCAACGAGCGCGGCGTGGTGATCAACACCGCCTCGGTCGCCGCCTTCGACGGTCAGGTCGGGCAGGCGGCCTATGCCGCCTCGAAGGGCGGCGTCGTGTCGATGGCCCTGCCGATCGCCCGCGAACTCGCCCAATTCGGCATCCGAGTGAACACCATCGCGCCGGGCCTGTTCCTCACCCCGATGATGCGCACCCTTCCCGACGAGATCCAGGCGTCGCTGGCGAAGTCGGTGCCCCATCCCGCCCGTCTCGGCGACCCCGCCGAATTCGCCGCCCTCGCCCGCTCGATGGTCGAGAACACCTATCTCAACGGCGAAGTCGTGCGCCTCGACGGCGCCCTGCGCCTGCCGCCGCGCTGAGGAGATCCCATGCTGGTCAACCGCCGCACCGTCCGCATCGAATGGGCCGATTGCGATGCCGCCGGCATCGTCTTCTACCCGAACTACTTCGCCATCTTCGACTCGTCGACCCACCACCTCTTCGAGAAGGCCGGTTGGAAGAAGCGCGACCTCATCGCCGAGTTCGACATCGTCGGCTACCCGATGGTCGACACCCGGGCGAAGTTCATGGTTCCCTCGACCTTCGGCGACGACATCGTCGTCGAGACGAAGGTGACGGCCTTCCGCTCGTCGTCCTTCGACGTCGAGCACAAGGTGTTCAAGCCGGGTCCGAACGGCACCGAGGTCCTGGCGCTCGAGGGTTTCGAGACCCGCGTCTGGGTCGGCCGCCACCCCGACGACCCCACCCGCATCAAGTCGCGACCGATCCCCGACGAGGTGATCCGGCGCTTGTCCGCCGAGGCGTGAGCCCCGACGGAATCCGGCGACCCGCGCGAGAAAGACGCGGGCGCTCTCACGAGGAAACGACACGAGGAGGGAATCCGACCATGCAGGCCATCACCCGACGCGCCCTGATGGGCGTCGCCTTCGTCGCCGGCCTCGGCTGCGGCATCGCCGCCGCCCAGCAGGCGACCATCAAGATCGGCATCTCGATCTCCACCACCGGCCAGGGCGCCGCGCTCGGCATCCCCGAGAAGAACACGCTCGACGTCGTCACCCGTGAGATCGGCGGCGCCAAGATCGAGGTCATCCAGCTCGACGACGCCGGTGATCCGACCAACGCCACCACCAATGCCCGCCGCCTCGCCACCGAGGACAAGGTCGACATCCTCGTCGGCTCGGCAGTGACGCCTGCGACCATGGCAGTTTCCGGCGTCGCCTTCGAGGCCGGCGTGCCCCACTTCGCCCTGTCGCCGATGCCCTTCCAGCCCGGCCGCGAGAAGTGGACCTTCGTCATGCCGCAGCCGGTGCCGCTGATGGCCAAGGGCCTGTTCGAGAACATGAAGGCCAAGGGCGTCAAGTCGGTCGGCGTCATCGGCTTCTCCGACAGCTGGGGCGACCTGTGGGTCAAGGAATTCAAGGCCTCGGCCGAACCCATGGGCCTCACCATGGCTGCCGACGAGCGTTACGCCCGCGCCGACACCTCGGTCACCGGCCAGGTGCTGAAGCTCCTCGCCGCCCGTCCCGACGCGGTGCTGGTCGGCGCCTCCGGCACCGCCGCGGCGCTCCCCGTGATCGCGCTGCGCGAACGCGGCTACACCGGCCCGATCTACCAGACCCACGGCGCGGTGACCCGCGACTTCATCCGCATCGCCGGCAAGTCGGCGGAAGGCGTGATCTTCACCTCCGGCCCGGTGGTCGCCGCCGCCGGCCAGGACGACGCCTCGCCGACCAAGGCCCCGGGCGTCGCCTACACCACCGCCTACGAGGCCAAGTTCGGCGCCGGCACCGTCACCCAGTTCGGCGCCCACATGTACGACGTCTTCGAGGTGCTGAAGCGGGTGGTCCCGGTGGCGCTGAAGTCGGCCAAGCCCGGCACGCCCGAGTTCCGCGACGCCCTGCGCCTCGCCCTCGAGAGCGAGAAGGACCTCGCCGCCTCCCAGGCCGTCTACAACTGGAGCGCCACCAACCATTACGGCGTCGACGATCGTGGCCGTATCCTGATCACCGTGAAGGACGGCAACTGGTCCGTGGTGAAGTGATCCTCGGTCCCGCCGGCTTCCCGACGACGGAGCCGGCGGGTCTCTCCCCGAGACGACTGACGGCCGCATCGTGAGAGCGATGCGGCCGATTTTTCATGGCTGCGTTGGTGCGCGATGGTTCGAGATCGCGCCTCGGGCGTATCGAACAGGGCTCGGCCCCCTTCTCCCGCATGGGGAGAAGGGGGAGCGCGCAGTCGCGTGCGGACCGAAACGGACGACAGAGGGCGAGCCCAAAGACGATGGTGGAGCTGCCGTGCGTGCTCCCTCACCCCGACGCCAGCGCCCGATAGTCCGCACCGTCGCGGCTCGGCGAGACGATCTGGGCGAGGAGACTTCCCGCCTCCACCGCGAGGTCTTCGGCGAAGACGCGGGCGAGACGCGGCCAATGGGCCTCCGCCTCTCCCGCCGCCGCCGCGCCGCGGGCGACGAGCGCCCCGCCGAGCGCCAGACCGAAGAGCCGCAGGTAGGTCGAGGCGACCAGCAGCTTCGCCTCCTCGCTCGTCGTCGCGGTGAGGAGATGGCCGGTCGCCCGCTCCAGCGCGTCGAGTGCCGCCGTCAACCGCTCCGCCGAGGCGCCGAGCCGATTGGCCGCCGCCGCCACGTCGGCCCGCGATTCGGCGATCAGCCGGTCGACCTCGGCCCCGCCCTCGCGGCCGATCTTGCGCATGACCAGATCGATCGCCTGGATGGCGTTGGTGCCCTCGTAGATCGGAGCGATGCGGATGTCGCGAAAGAGCTGCGCCGCCCCGGTCTCCTCGACGAAACCCATGCCGCCGTGGATCTGCACGCCGAGCGAGGCCACTTCGCAGCCGACGTCGGTGGAGAAGGCCTTGACGATCGGCGTGAGCAGGCTCGCCCGCATCTCCGCCGCCGCGCGCGCCTCCGCCGTCGGGGCCGCTTCCGCCGCATCGATCGCCGAAGCCGCGGCATAGGCGATCGCGCGCACCGCCGTGGTCAGCGCCCGCATCCGGGCGAGGGTCCGGGCGACGTCGGGATGGGCGGCGATCGGGGCGGTGCCCTCGACGCCGGCCGCCCGGCCCTGCCGCCGCTCCAGCGCATAGGCCGCCGCCTTCTGCGTCGCCTTCTCGGCGATGGCGACGCCCTGCAGGCCGGTGGCGAGGCGCGCCTTGTTCATCATCGTGAACATGCAGGCCAGCCCCTTGTTCTCCTCGCCGACCAGCCAGCCGATGGCGCCTCCGGCGTCGCCGTAGACCATGGTGCAGGTCGGCGAGCCCTTGATGCCGAGCTTGTGCTCGATGCCGGCGCAGCGCACGTCGTTGCGGGCGCCGAGCGACCCGTCGTCGTTCACCAGGAACTTCGGCACCAGGAACAGCGAGATACCCTTGACCCCGGGAGGGGCGTCGGGCGTGCGCGCCAGCACGAGGTGGACGAGGTTCTCGGCCAGATCGTGCTCGCCGAAGGTGATGAAGATCTTCGAGCCGGTGATCCGCCACGTCCCGTCGCCCGCCGGCACCGCTCGGGTGCGCAACAGACCGACGTCGGAACCGGCGTGGGGCTCGGTGAGGTTCATCGTGCCGGTCCAGGTTCCGGCGACGAGTTGCGGCAGATACTTCGCCTTGAGCTCGTCCGAGGCATGCGCCTCGATCGCGTCGGTCGCCCCCTGGCTCAGCACCGGCAGAGTGGAGAGCGCCATGCAGGCCGAGGTCAACATCTCCATCGTCGCCGTACCGACGGCGGTCGGCAGGCCCGAACCGCCGTGCTCCTCCGGCAGCGCCGTGCCGTTCCAGCCCGCCGCCGCCCAGTCGGCATAGACCTCGCGGAACCCCGGCGGCGTCGTCACGACGCCGTCCGCCCAGGCTGCCCCGACCGTGTCGGAGGTGCGGTCGAGCGGCGCCACCCGCTCCTCGGCGAAGCGCGCCGCCTCCTCGAGGATCGCCGCGAGATCGTCGGGCGGGATCGGCGGCTCGCCGCCCGGCGGCACCGCGACCCGGGTGAGGGTGAAGAGCATGTCGGCGACGGGAGCGCGATAGGACATGGGTGTCGATCCGAGGGGTCAGTGGAAACCGAGGTAGCTCTGGACGATGCGCTCGTCGCGGGCGAGGTCGGCCGCCGGTCCCGAGACCGAGACCTCGCCGAGCTCCATCACATGGGCATGGTCGGCGGCGGCGAGTGCTGCGCGGGCGTTCTGCTCGACCAGCAGGATCGACACCCCGCCGGCGCGCAGATCGGCGATGATGCGGAAGATGTCGGCGACGATGCGCGGCGCGAGGCCGAGGCTCGGCTCGTCGAGCATCAGGAGTTTCGGCCGGCTCATCAGGGCGCGACCCATGGCGAGCATCTGGCGTTCGCCGCCCGACATGGTGCCGGCGGTCTGGTCGCGCCGCTCGCGCAGGCGGGGGAAGCGCTCGTAGACCTCCTCCATCGCCCGCTTCGCCTCGGCGCGCGGCACGCGGAAGCCGCCGAGCACCAGATTGTCCTCGACCGTCATGGTGGAGAACAGCTCGCGCCGCTCCGGCACCAGACAGAGGCCGAGCGCCACCCGCTCCTCCACCCCCAGGCGGCCGAGGTCTCGCCCGAGGAAACGCATGGTGCCCGCCGCCGGCAGGGCGCCCATCGCGGCGTTGAGCAGCGTCGATTTGCCGGCACCGTTGGCGCCGATCACCGTGACGATCTCGCCGGGCCGGACGGCGAGCGACACGCCGCGCACCGCCTGGACCTTGCCGTAGGAGACGGCGACGCCGTCGAGTTCGAAGAGGAAGTCGCTCATGCCGCGCCTCCGAGATAGGCCTCGAGCACGGCCGGGTGGGTCTTGATCACCTCCGGCGGGCCTTCGGCGATCTTGGTGCCGAAATCGAGCACCACGATGTGGTCGGTGAGCCCCATGACGAAGCCCATGTCGTGCTCGACCAGGAGCACCGAGACGCCCTCGGCGCGCAGCCGCCGCAGGAGATCGGCGAGCGCCTCCTTCTCGAAGTGCCTGAGGCCCGCCGCCGGCTCGTCGAGCAGCAGCAGGGTCGGGTCGAGGGCGAGCGCCCGGGCGATCTCGACCACCCGCTGCTGGCCGAGCGCCAGCGATCCGGCCGGCTTCATCATGTGCTCGCCGAGCCCGACACGACCGATCTGCGTCGCCGCCTCGGCGAGGAGTTTCGCCTCGTCGCGCCGGTCGAGCCGCAGCATCGACGAGATCACGCCCGCCCTGCCCCTGAGATGCGCCCCGAGCGCCACGTTCTCCAGCACCGTCATGTCCGGGTCGAGCTTGACGTGCTGGAAGGTGCGGGCGATGCCGCGCCGGGCGATCGCCTGCGAGCCGGTGCCGCTGATCTCGACCCCGTCGAAGGAGACGGTGCCGGCGGTGAGCGCCGTCACCCCGGTGATCAGGTTGAAGGTGGTGCTCTTGCCGGCGCCGTTCGGGCCGATCAGTGCGACGATCTCGCCGCGCCCGACCTGGAACGACACGTCGTTGACCGCCACCAGACCGCCGTACTGCTTGCGCGCCGCCTCGAGCCTGAGGAGCGGCGTCTTGCGGGCGGTGTCGATGCTCCGCCGCGCCAACGCCTCCGCCGGTCCCGGCGGGCTGCGCGGTCGGCTCGGCAGCAGGGCGACGAGATGCGGCCACAGCCCCTCGCGCGCCACCTGGAGGAGCCCTACGAGGACGATGCCGAAGACAACGCCCTCGAACTGGGCGCCGCTGCCGAAGATCATCGGCAGCAGGCGCTGCAGTGCCTCCTCGAGCAGCGTGACGATGCCGGCGCCGACCACCGCGCCCCAGATCTGACCCGAGCCGCCGATCACCGCCATGAAGAGATATTCGATGCCGGCGTTGATGCCGAAGGGCGTCTGGGTGACGGTGCGCTGGACATGGGCGTAGAGCCAGCCGGAGAGCCCGGCGAGCAGCGCCGCATGGACGAAGACGATCAGCTTGGTGGTCGAGGCGTCGATGCCGAAGGCCTCCGCCGCCAGCTGCCCGCGCCTCAGCGCCCGGATCGCCCGGCCGACGCGGCTGTCGAGGAGATGGGTGGTGGCGATGCCGGCGAGGATCACCGCCGCCCAGATCACCCAGTGCACCGAGCGCGGATCGGTCAGCGCATGGCCGGCGATGGTCAGCGGCGGAATGCCGGAGAGCCCGTCGTGGCGGCCGAGGATCTCGAGATTGCCGAAGACGTAGTAGAGCGCCAGCCCCCAGGCGATGGTGCCGAGCGGCAGGAAGTGGCCGGAGAGGCGCACCGTCAACAGGCCGAGCACCACCGCGGCGCCGCCCGAGATCGCCAGCGACACCGGCAGCGTCGCCCACGGATTCCAGCCGTAGCCGGTGGTGAGCACGGCGGTGGCATAGGCGCCGAAGCCGCAGAACGCCGCCTGCCCGAAGGAGGTCATGCCGCCGACGCCGGTGAGCAGCACCAGCCCCATGGCGACCAGGGCGGCGAGCCCGATGTTGCCGGCGAGCGTGATCCAGAACACCGGGACGCCCGGGATCAGGGGAACGAGAGCGATCAGCCCGGCGAAGCCGGCGAGGAGAAGACGCGGGGGCATCGGATCAGTCCTCCTCCTCGACGTGGACGTGCTTGAGCGAGCGCCACAGCAGCACCGGCAGGATCAGCGAGAAGACGACGATCTCCTTCAGGTCCGAGGCGAAGAACGAGGCGAGGCTCTCCACCGAGCCGACCGCCAGCGCCGCCGCGGCGGTCAGCGGATGGCTCGCCAGCCCGCCGATGATGGCGGCGACGAAGCCCTTGAGACCGATGAGGAAGCCGGTGTCGTAGTAGATCGTGGTCATCGGCGCCACGAGGATGCCGGAGACCGCCCCGACCCCGGCGGCGAGCCCGAAGGCGAGCGTTCCGGAGAAGTCGGTGCGGATGCCGACGAGGCGCGCACCGAGCCGGTTGACCGCGGTAGCGCGCAGCGCCTTGCCCCACAGCGACCGCTCGAAGAACAGCCACAGCGCCACGATCGCCACCAGGGTGACGACATAGACGGCGATCGACTGGCCGGTGATGATCAGCGGCCCGGCGCTGACCATCAGGCTCGACATCGCCGGGGCACGCAGGCCTTCGGCGCCGAAGAAGAACAGCCCGAGCCCGACCAACGCCAGATGCACGCCGACCGAGGCGATCAAGAGCGTCAGCACCGAGGCCCCGGCGATCGGCCGATAGGCGATCTTGTAGAGGAGCGGCCCGAGCGGCGCGATCAGTGCCACCGTCAGCGCGAAATGCGTCGCCGCGCCGAGCTCGCGCCCGGCCACGCCCGCCGCCACGGCGACCAGTGCGGCCGGCACCGCCAGATCGGCCACCATCGCCGCGACCAGTCGCCGCCCCGAGCCGCCGGACCGGCGCATCGCCGCGACATCGAAGACGAAGGCGACGACGCCGAAGCCGGCGAGCAGCCAGACCGTGCCCGGCAGCCGCCCGCTCTCCAGGAGCGCGTAGGTGAGAGCCCCGAAGGCGACGAACTCGCCCTGCGGGATGAAGATGACGCGGGTGACCGCGAACACCAGGACCAGCGCGATCCCGAGCAGGGCGTAGATCGCCCCGTTCGTGATACCGTCCTGGACGAGAAAGAGCAGAATCGTGCCGTCCACCGGACGTCGCCCCCCTTGGTTTCCTCTCGCTCGCGAGTCCGGCGGCCGGTCGGCCGCGACGGATCGGTGCCGCGGGTCGATGTCCGCGGAACCGGAGGGCGATCGTGGCGCCCCTCCCGGCGTTTCAATTGATATAAGTCATAACAATTATCTTGTATAAGAGCAAGACTGGTGTGACGATGAACGACGTCGGACCTTCGCAGGAGACGAGAGGAATGGACGAGCGCGGTGTCGCCGAGGATCGCAGTGCCCCATCGCCGGCGAACGCAACGCCGCGCCGCGGACGGCGGCCGGCGCGCGCTCCCCAACCCGACGAGATCGACGAGGGCGGCGAGGGTGCGGGCGCCGGCGAGATCGACCTCGCGGAGCTGACCGGCGTCGTCGGCTACGTGCTGCGTCGGGCCCAGCTCGCCATCTTCGAGGACTTCATCGCCCGCTTCGCCGCGCTCGATCTGAAGCCGGCGCAATATTCCGTTCTGTTGGTGATCGGCCGCAATCCCGGCCGCAAGCAGTCGGAGATCGCCGCCTCGCTCGGCATCCAGCGGCCGAACTTCGTCGCCATGCTCGACGAGTTGGAGCGTCGCGGTCTGGCCGAACGGGTACGTTCGGTGACCGACCGCCGCTCGCATGCCATCGTGCTCACCGACGACGGCCGTGCCCTACTCGCCCGGGCCGCGGCGGTCCAGGCCGAGCAGGAGGCGATCATCGCCGAGCGTCTCGGCCCCGGTGGTCGCGAGGCGCTGGTCGAACAGCTCCGCCGTCTGGTGACGCCGCCGCTCTCGGCCGGCAATCCGCCGCCCGAGGGGTGAGTCTCATCCCGCGGCGACTGCGGACGGGGTCGACCTCACACGCCGAGCCAGCGATGGACGAGGTCCGGATCGCCCTTCAGATCGGCGGTCGAACCCTCGAACACCACCTCGCCCTTGGCCAGGATGACGTGGCGATCGGCGAGATCGAAGAGGTCGTCGAGGTTCTTGTCGACCACCACGATCGACATGCCGGTCGCCGCGACCACCCGGATCGTCGCCCAGATCTCGTCGCGCACCTTGGGCGCCAGCCCCTCGGTCGCCTCGTCGAGCATCAGCAGGTCCGGATTGGTCATAAGGGCCCGGCCGATCGACAGCATCTGCTGTTCGCCGCCCGAGAGCTGATCGCCCCAGTTGTCGCGCCGCTCGGCGAGCCGCGGGAAGAGATCGAAGATGCGGGGAAGCGTCCACTCGCGCTTGCCCGAAGGTCCCGGCCGCGCCGGCAACGTCAGGTTCTCCAGCACCGTGAGATTGGGGAAGATGCCGCGTCCTTCCGGCACCAGGGCGATGCCGGCGCGCGCGATCGCCGCCGGGCGGGCTCCGGCGAGTTCGGCGTCGCGGAAGCGGATAGAGGCGTTCGGCCCACCCGCCGCGAGCCCGGTGAGGGTGCGCAGCAACGTCGTCTTGCCCATGCCGTTGCGGCCGAGCAGGCTCACCGTTTCGCCCGCGCCGACCGTGAAGGCGACGTCGCGCAGGCACGGCGTGCGGCCGTGGCTGGTGGCGATGCCGCGCGCCTCGAGCAGCGGCGGACGGGTCGCGGCTTCCGCCGGGGTCTTCACCAGGGCGAGGGTCATGCGGCGTCCTCCAGTCCGGCGAAGCGGCCGAGATAGGCCTCGCGCACCCCGGCGTCACGGCGGATCTCGTCCGGCGTGCCATGGGCGATGAGGCGGCCGTTGACCAGCACCGAGACGGTGTCGGCGCAGGCGAAGACCGCGTCCATGTCGTGTTCGACCAGCAGGATGGTGTGGTCGCTCGCCAGTTCGCGCAGCAATGCCGTGAGCCGCGCCGTCTCCTCCGGTCCCGAGCCGGCGAGCGGCTCATCCAGGATCAGAAGCCGCGCCCCGCTCGCCATCAGCATGGCGATCTCCAACTGGCGCTGCTCGCCGTGCGACAGGGTCGAGGCGACGCGGTCGGCGCGATCGACGAGGCCGACGGCGGAGAGCGCCCAGGCGACCGCCGCGTCCTCTTCGGCCCGGCTCGCCCCGGCGCTGCCGCGCGCTTGAGCGGCCACGGCGCAGTTCTCGGCGACGGTCATGGCGAGGAGGATGTTGGTGCGCTGGAACGACCGGCCGATGCCGCGCCGCGCCTTGGCCGCCGCCGAGAGCGCGGTGATGTCGTCGTGGTCGAGGCGGATGGTGCCGGCCGAGACCGGCAGCGCCCCGGTGATCAGATTGGTGAAGGTGGTCTTGCCGGCGCCGTTCGGACCGATCACCGCATGGATGCGGTTGGGGGTGAAGGCGACGGTGACGTCGGCGACCGCGGCTAGGCCACCGAAGCTGCGGCTGAGCCCCGCCACCTCGAGCAGCGGTGCCGGCTGCGTCGCGTGGACGACCCCGGTGCCGTTTCCCGCCGGGGCGCTCCACGGCCGGGCGGCCCGCACCGGCATCAGCCCGGCGAGGCCCTTCGGCGCGCCGAGCACCGCGGCAATCAGCAGGCAGCCCATGGCGATCGGCCAATGTTCGGCGACCACCGGCCCGACCCAGTGGGCGCTCTTCAGCACCTCCTCGGCGAGCGAATAGACCACCGCGCCGAGGATCGAGCCCCACAGCGTCCCGACCCCGCCGAGCACCACCATCATGATGGCGAGCCCGGATTCGCGCCAACCGAGGATCTCCGGCGGCACGAAGCCGTCGATCGAGGCGAAGATCGCCCCACCCAGACCGGCGAGCGCCCCGGCGACGACGAAGGCCGCCCACTTGTAGCGCTGGCCGTCGAAGCCGAGGGCGTTCATCCGCGTCTCGTTGGCCTTGAGCCCCTGCAACACCCGGCCGAAACGCGAGCGCACCAGCATCAGCACCATGCCGTAGGAGACGACCAGCGCGGCGATCGCGAACCAGAGGAGCGTGTTGCGCTGCTGGAAGTCGAGGATCACCCGCCCGCCGATCTCCAGGAACGGCTTGACGTCGATCGAGGCGCCGTCGGAGCCACCGGCGATGCGGGTGTCGTGGAACAGCGCGAAGAGCATCTGCGAGGCGGCGAGCGTCACCATGATGAAGTAGAAGCCGCGCGTCCTCACCGCGAAGAAGCCGATGACCGCCGCCCCGATCCCGGCGAGCCCGACGCCCGAGGCGAGCGCCAGGATCAGGTTCGCGCCGTCGTCCTTCGGGGTCACGAACCACACTGCATAGGCGCCGAGGCCGAAGAAGGCGGCATGGCCGAAGCCGACCAGACCGGTGACGCCGATCAGGATGTCGAGGCTCATGACGAAGATCGCCATGGCGACGACGCGGGTGGCGAACTTCACCGTATAGGGGCCGCCGAGCCACGGTAGCGCCGCGAACACCGCGACCGCCACGACGAGCAGCAGGAGAACCGGAAGCGAGGGCAGCCGGATCATCGGATCACCCTCCCGAACAGGCCGCCGGGCCGGACCACCAGCACCGCCGCCATCAGCGCGTAGACGACGACGCCGGCGAGGCTCGGCAGGAACACCTTGCCCAGCGCATCGGCCACCCCGATCACCAGCGCGCCGAGGAAGGCGCCCTTGATCGAGCCGATGCCGCCGATGACGACGACGACGAAGGAGATGATCAGCACCCGCTCGCCGATACCGGGATAGACGCTCTCCACCGGCGCGGCGAGCATGCCGGCGAGCGCGGCGAGCGCCGTGCCGGCGGCGAAGACGAAGCGATAGAGCCAGCGCGAGTCGAAGCCGAGCAGTTCGGTCATCTCGCGATTGGATTCGCCGGCGCGGATGAGCCGGCCGACCCTGGTCTTCTGGATCACCAGGAACATCGCCGCCGCCAACGTCGCACAGATCGCGGTCAGCGCCAGCCGGTAGACCGGATAGGTCAGCGTGTCGGTGAGCCGAATCGAGCCGGAGAGATAGGAGGGCGCCAGCACCGAATGGGGATGCGAGCCCCAGCCGATGCGCTGCACCTCGTTGAAGATCAGGATCAGCGCGAAGGTGAGCAGCACCTGCTGCAGGTGATCGCGGGCATAGAGATGGCGAACGAAGGCCCATTCGATCGCCGCCCCGAAGGCGACGGCGAGCGGGATGCCGATCGCGACGGCGAGGAAGACGTCGCCGGTCAGCTGCGTCAGCGTCAGCGCCAGATAGGCGCCGAGCATGTAGAACGAGCCGTGCGCGAGGTTGATCACCCCCAGGATGCCGAACACCAGGGTGAGGCCGCTGGCGGCCAGGAAGATCAGGAACCCGTATTGGATCCCGTTGAAGATCTGGACGAGGACGAGGTCCATGGGGCGCTGTCTCGGCGAGGGGGGCACGGCCGGAAGGAGATCGCGGGCGAGGCGCCCGCGATCCGGCCATCGATGACGAAGGCGAGGCGTCGCCTCAGGCGCGGCAGCCCTTGCCGCTGTCGGCGAAGCTCGCGGCGGCGATGCCGGTCATCCGGTTCTTGCCGTCCTTCAACTCGCGCGCATAGAAGTTCTGCTTCGGATTGCGCGAGGCGGAGAACTCGAAGGGACCGCGCGGCGAGGCGAACTTCGCCGCCGCCATGGCCGCGTGCATCGCGTCCTTCTTCGCCGTGTCGCCGCTGACCGCCGCGAGGCCGATGTCGAGCACCTGCATGGCGTCCCAGCCCTGCACCGCGTAGACGTCCGGATCGATGCCGTGCGCCGCCTTGAAGGTAGCGGAGAAGGCCTTGTTCTCCGGGTTGTCGAGCCCGTCGGCATAGTGCAGCACGGTCCTGATGCCGTTGCCGGCGGCGCCCACCGCCTGCTCGACGCCGTCGGTGAGGAAGCCCGGCCCCCACAGCGGCACCGCGCCCGAAAGGCCGGCCGCCGCGTAGTCCTTGATGAACTTGGCGGCACCGCCGCCGGCGAAGAACGAATAGACCGCCTGGGGCTTGGCCGCCGCGATCTCGGCCAGCGCCGACTGGAACTCGACGTCGGGGAAGGGCAGGGCGATGTCCTTGGTCACCTTGCCGCCGCCCGCCTCGAAGGTCTCCTTGAAGCCGCCGACCATCTCCTCGCCCGCCGCATAGCGCCAGGTACAGGTCATCGCTTCCTTGACCCCGGCGGCGAGCATCGCCTTGGCCGTCGCCGCGCCGATCTGGCCGTTGGCGAAGGAGGTGCGGAAGATGTTGGGGGCGCACATGGCGCGGGTGATGGCGTCGGCGCCGGCGTTGGGCACGAGGGTGGTCACCCCGGCCTCGCGGGCGATCTTGACCATGGCGGCGGCGACGCCGGAATGCACCGTGCCCATCAGCACGTCGACGTTCTCGCCGAACACCAGCTTGTTGGTGAGTTCGGTCGCCTTGGGCGGCGCCGATTCGTCGTCGAGCGACACGAAGGTGACCGGCCGCCCGGCGAGCGAACCGCCCTTCGAGGCGACATAGAGCTTGGCGGCGCGGGTGATCGCCTCGCCCAGCGGCGCGAAGGTGCCGGAGGCCGGCAGCAGCAGACCCACCTTGAGCGGACCGGCGGCGCGGACGTTGCGCAGGCTCGGTGCGGCGAGCGTGAAGGCACCGGCGGCGAGCGCGGTGGACAGGAATTCGCGTCTGGTCGACGACATGGATCGGATCCCTCCCGAGGAACGGCGTTCGGCGCGCGTCGTTGTGATGGGGTCTTCGCCCCGGCGCGCCACTCCCTACGAGATGAACTTTATTTCATAATCGTTCCAGGTCAAGCCGAGCATGCACTATTGTTCAGGGTGCGAACGCGGCGATGGTCAGGCCCGGATGATCGGCCGGCCGCAGCGCCACCATCGCCGGGCGCGGCCAAGCGACCACCAGTCGGTCGACGAGATCGTCGAGCCCGGGAAGATCGAGCGCGTCGTAGAACACCGGCCGATGCGAGCGGGCGATGAAGCCGTGGAAGAGGTCGTGGACGTCGTAGTCGTAGACGAGATCCCCCGGCGCTACTCCCGGCCGGCGGGCGAGATAGCGCCGGAAGCCGCGCAGGCGGGCGCGTCCCCCGGGCTCGGCGGCAAAGGCGAGGATCGCCCGCCCCGAGCCGAGCCGCATCCCCTCCTGCATCCGCGAATAGGCCCGGTCGTGGCCGCGGGCGACCAGCGCCGCGAGGGTGGGATGTTCGGGGCAGCGATCGCGTGGGTCGAGGGTGATGCGGAAGGCCCAGACGGGTTCGTCGCGGCCGATCCCCCGCGCCGCGAGCAGCGCGGCGAGCGGTCCGCCGACGAGGTCCGAGAGGTCGCCCGCCGCCTCACTCACCCCTTTGCGCCGCGGTTGCGCGACTGCCAGGGGCAGCCGACGGCGCAATAGGACTGGATCAGCGAGAAGAGCCGCGTCGAACTGGCGTCGACGCTCGCGCCGGAGGTGTCGATCTGAGCGCGGGCCCGCGCATAGAGAGGTTCGCGGCTCGACAGGATGGTGATGAGTTCCGCCATCGCCGCCTTGTCGTTGGCCATCGGGCGCAGGTCGCCCTGTTCGCGCACCCGGCTCATGTGCTCGGCCGGCGAAGTGCGGACCCAGATGGTGAAGAAGGAGGCGAGCAGCAGCTCGAAGGTCACCGGCTCGGCGACGATGCCGCCGCCGGTGGCGAGCAGCATCGGCCCGGGCTGCTCGATCAGCCGCTTCAGCGTCGCCCGCTCCAGCCGGCGATAGCCGTCCTGGCCGTAGAGATTGAGGATCTCGTTGATCGAGAAGCCGTGCTCGCGCTCGATCTCCTTGTTGAGCTCGACGAAGGGCCAGCCCAGCCGCTCGGCGACCATCCGCCCGAGCGTCGACTTGCCCGCCCCGCGCAGGCCGATCAGCGCCACCCGGTCGACGGCGATGCGCGATTCGATCACCGCCCGCGGTCCCACCGGCCGGTCACCGGCGAGCAGCGCCTTGACATCGGCCACCATCTCCGGCGTCGCCGAACGCAAGTGGTCGCGGATCACCTGCCAGTCGGCGCTCGCCGCCGTCTCCTCGCCGACCAGATCCTCGATCGGCGCACCCGTGGCCTCCGCGACCCGGCGCAGCAGCATGATCGAGACGTTGCCCTGGCCGCTCTCCAACTGCGCGATGTAGCGCTCCGAGATGCCCGAGACCTGGGCCAGCACCTTGCGAGACATGCCGCGCACCGCCCGCATCCGCCGCACCCGCTGGCCGAGCTCGACCAGGAAGGCCTCGTCGGCATCCGCCCGCGCCTCGCGCGACGGCCGATTGCGCACCGCGAGGCCCCCGCCGCCGCCGTCCTGATCGGGAACGGGGATCTCGGTCTCGGTCTCGGGCGACGGCTCGGTCATGGTCTTCCACCTCTTGCGAATATGAAAAATAGTACACTGCCCCCTTGACGGCAACCGCCTCGTCGCGGCATGAGAATGTGCACTATAGTTCCGGCCACGCTCCCGAGCGAAGGACGGACGGGAGGGGACATCCGACATGACCGCACAGGTTCCGACGCCCGCGCAACGGGAATTCGTCGCCGCGATCGGCGAGATCGCCGCCGCCATCGCCGACCGCCCGCTCGATGCCGCCCTCGCCGGCTGGCTCGACGCCACCTATCCCGCCTCCGGCGCGAAGTTCCGCCGCATCGCCGAACTGATCGAGATCGGCGACGGCGAGGGCTGGATCTGCCCGCGTGAGGGCGGCGGCGTCCGTTATGGCCGGGTGGTCAAGCCCGGCGCCGAGGCGGGGCGATTCTCCGTCGACGTGGTGCTGATGGAGAGCATCCGCGGCCCCCACCACGTCCACCCGAAGGGCGAGATCGGCATGATCATGCCGGTCGTCGCCGAGCCCAACTTCGACGGCCATCCCGAGGGCTGGTACGTCTACGGCCCCGGCTCCGCCCATCACCCGACCGTCACCGACGGCTCGGCCTACGTGCTCTATCTGCTGCCCGACGGCGCGATCGAGTTCACCGGCGCCTGATCGGCCCGAGCGGAGCGCCGGCTGGGTGCTCCGACGACGACGCGCCGCCCGGATCGGGCCGTGCGCCTCACCCGCCGCACCGTGCGCGGGAAACCCCGTTCCGTTTCCGGAGACCGGCCGATGTCCGAACCGCTCTACGAGACCGCCGTCTACAACGCCGTCACCGACCTCGTCGACGCCCACCTCGCCGCCGGCCGTGGCGGCAAGCCCGCCTTCGTCGACCCCGAGCGCAGCCTCTCCTACGGCGATCTCGCCGCCGAGACGCGGCGGATGGGCAATCTCCTCGCCCGCCTCGGTCTCGTCCGCGAGGACCGGGTGGCGATGATCCTGCTCGACACGGTCGATTGGCCGATCGTCTTCCTCGGCGCCATCCGCGCCGGCATCGTGCCGATCCCGCTCAACACGCTCCTCGCCGCCGATCAATACGCCTACATGCTGGCCGACAGCCGGGCGAAGGCGTTGGTCGTCTCCGCCGCGCTGCTGCCGCTGGTCGAACCGCTCTTCACCGATCTGCCGGCGCTGAAGCATGTGCTGGTGGCGGGCGGCGATGCCGGCGCGCATCTCTCCCTCACCGCCGAGTTGGCGAAGGAGAGCGATGTCTTTTCGACCGCGCCGACCCACCCGGACGAGACCGCCTTCTGGCTCTACTCCTCCGGCTCGACCGGCGCGCCCAAGGGCACCCGCCACATCCAGACCTCGCTGATGGCGACGGCGAAGCTCTACGGTCAGGGCGTCCTCGGCATCCGCGAGGACGACGTCGGCTTCTCCGTCGCCAAGCTGTTCTTCGCCTACGGCCTCGGCAACTCGTTGTCCTTCCCGCTGTCGGTCGGCGCCACGGTGATCCTCAATCCCGGCCGCCCGACGCCGCAGACGGCCTACGAGTTCCTGGAGAAGTATCAACCGACCATCTTCTTCGGCGTGCCGACCCTCTACGCCGCCATGCTGCACGACCCCGGCCACGCCCATTCGACCGGCTCCTCGAGGCTGCGCATCTGCACCTCCGCCGGCGAGGCGCTGCCCGAACACATCGGCACGTCGTGGCAGGCCCGCTTCGGCGTCGACATCCTCGACGGCGTCGGCTCGACCGAGATGCTGCACATCTTCCTGTCGAACCGCCCCGGCGACATCGTCTACGGCACCTCCGGCGTCGCCGTCCCCGGCTACGACCTGTCGCTGCGCGGCGAGAGCAGCCACGACGTCTCGGTCGGCGAGATCGGCGAACTCTACGTCCGCGGCCCCTCCGCTGCCGACGGCTATTGGAACCAGCGCGACAAGTCGCGCTCGACCTTCCAGGGCGAATGGACCCGCACCGGCGACAAGTACATTCGCGACGCCAAGGGCCGTTACACCTACTGCGGCCGCGCCGACGACATGTTCAAGGTCTCCGGCATCTGGGTCTCGCCCTTCGAGATCGAGGCGGCGCTCTCCAGCCACGAGGACGTGCTCGAGGCCGCCGTCGTCGCCCATGCCGACGAAGAGGGCCTCCTGAAGCCCAAGGCCTTCATCGTGCTCAAGGACATGGCCCACCCCGACGACCTCGAGGCCCGCCTCAAGGAGCACGTCAAGAAGACCGTCGGCATGTGGAAGTATCCCCGCTGGATCGAGGTGGTCGACGCCCTGCCCAAGACCGCCACCGGCAAGATCCAGCGCTTCAAGCTGCGCGAGGGGCCGTGATGCTCGCAGCGCGCGGCTTTCTGGAGATCGCCGGCCGGCGGCTCGAGTATGCCCACCTCGGGCCGCAGCCGGCGGAGGCTCCGGCACTCGTGCTCCTCCACGAGGGCCTCGGCTCGGTCGGCCTGTGGGGCGAGTTCCCCACCCGACTGCAACAGGCGACCGGCTGCGGCGTCTTCGTCTTCTCCCGCGCCGGCTACGGGGCCTCCGATCCGGTCGATCTGCCCCGCCCGCTCGACTACATGCAGCGCGAGGCGCGCGAGACGCTGCCGCCGCTCCTCGACGCCATCGGCCTGCGATCCGGCGTTCTGATCGGCCATTCCGACGGCGCCTCGATCGCCGCGGTGCATCTCGGCACCATCCGCGATCCGCGCATCGAGGCGGCGGTGCTGATCGCCCCGCATTTCCTGGTCGAGGACATGTGCGTCGCGGCGATCGCCGAGGCGAAGATCGCCTACGACACCACCGATCTCAGGACGAAGCTCGCCCGCTGGCACGTCGACGTCGACGTCGCCTTCCGCGGCTGGAACGACGCTTGGCTCGATCCCGACTTCCGCTTCTGGGACATCCGCGAGGCGCTCGAGACCGTCTCCCGGCCGATGCTGGTGATCCAGGGCGCCGACGACCAGTACGGCACCCTCCTCCAGGTCGAGACGGCGCGCGATCTCTCCCCCGCCCCGGTCATCACCGAGATCCTTTCCGGTGTGAAGCACTCGCCCCATCGCGAGGCGGCGGACGCAACGATCACCGCCATCGCCCGCTTCTTCCGCGCCTTCCCCGATCTCTCCGTCTCTCGTGCTCTGGAAACCGCCCCATGATCCGTCTCGAAAGCCACGTCTGCGGCCGTTGGGTCGCCGGCACCGCCGCCGGCCGCCCCTTCGTCGATCCGACCTCCGGCGAGGTCCTCGGCCACATCGACTCGACCGGCGTCGACTGCGCCGCCGCCCTCCAGCATGCCCGCGACGTCGGCGGCCCGGCCCTCGCGGCGTTGACCTTCGAGGCCCGCGGCGCGCTGGTCGGCGCCATCGCCGACGTCCTCGCGGCGAAGCGCGACACCTGGGTCGACATCGCCCGGCGCAACTCCGGCAACACCCCGCGCGACGCCGCCATCGACGTCGACGGCGCCGTCGGCACGCTCAAGTACTACGCCCGGCTGTCGAAGAGCCTCGGCGGCGCCCGCACCATCCTCGAGCCCGGCTCCGACCGCCTCGCCAAGGGCGACACCTTCGAGGCGCGGCACGTCTGGACGACGCGGCCCGGCGTCGCCGTCCACATCAACGCCTTCAACTTCCCGGCCTGGGGCCTGTGGGAGAAGGTGGCGGTGGCGTTGCTCGCAGGTAGCCCGGTCGTCGCCAAGCCGGCGTCGGGCACCGCCTGGCTCGCCGAGGCGATGGTCCGCGCCGTCCATGCCGCCGGCGTCGTCCCCGACGGCGTGCTGTCGCTGGTCTGCGGCGCGGCGGAAGGCCTGCTCGACGCCGTCGGCCCCTTCGACGCCATCGCCTTCACCGGTTCCGCCGCCACCGGCCGGATGATCCGCGCCCACGAGGGCGTGCTCGCCGCCAATCCGCGCCTCGGCATCGAGGCCGACAGCGTCAATGTCGCCGTCCTCGCCCCCTCCGCCGGCGCCGGCTCGGCGGCGGTCGAACGGCTGCTCGAACAGGCGCTCGCCGCCGTCTCGGTCAAGGCCGGCCAGCTCTGCACCAACATCCGCCGCATCCTGGTGCCGCGCCCGCTCCGCGACGCCTTCGTCGAGGCGCTGGCGACCCGCATCGACGGGCTGACGGTTGGCGATCCCGGTTGCGATGGCGTCGACGTCGGCCCGTTGGTCGACGAGAAGCAGCTCCGCGCCGCCTTCGCCGGCCTCGCCGTGCTCGCCCGCGAGACCCGTGTGGTGCGCGGCGGCGGCATCCCGGCCACCGTCGTCGGCGCCGACGCCGGCAAGGGCGCCTTCCTCGCCCCGACCCTGCTCGTCGCCGAGGACGGTCGCGATCTCCAGGCGGTGCACGACATCGAGGTCTTCGGCCCGGTGGTCACCGTCCTCGCCTATGACGACGTCGCCGACGCCGCCCGCCTCGCCGCTCGCGGCGAGGGCTCGCTCGCGGCTTCCGTCTATGCCGACGATCCGGCCGAGGCCGCGGCACTCGTCGCCGCCCTGGCACCACTCCACGGCCGGGTGCTGGCGGTCGACACCGTGGTCGGCCGTAGCCACACCGGCCACGCCATCGTCATGCCGATGTGCGTCCACGGCGGCCCCGGCCGCGCCGGCGGGGGCGAGGAACTGGGGGGCTTGCGCGGCCTGCGCTTCTACATGCAGCGCACCGCGATCCAGGGCTCGCCGGCCATGCTGGCGGCGCTGACCGCCGACGCGGTGACCGCGACGCTGTGACCGGCGAGCGGGGCTCGGATCCGGTCCCGGAGCCCGGTGTTACGAGTCCGAACATGCATCAAAGTGCATGATAGTTCCGGATGCCTACTAGACACTGCAGTATCGTGCATTATAGTTCATAGAAATCGAACCAGACCCGAGGGTGGAAACATGGCCGACGAGGCTCGCAAGCTGGCGAACGGCGCCACGCGCATCGACTTCCAGACCGATCCGAGTCGCTGGAAGCACTGGAAGCTCTCCTTCGACGGCGACGTGGCGACGCTCGCCATGGACGTCGACGAGAACGGCGGGCTGTTCGAGGGCTATCAGCTCAAGCTCAATTCCTACGACCTCGGCGTCGACATCGAACTCGCCGACGCGCTGCAGCGCCTGCGCTTCGAGCATCCGGAAGTGAAGGTGGTGCTGCTGCGCTCGGCCAAGCCGCGCGTCTTCTGCGCTGGCGCCAACATCCGCATGCTCGCCGGCTCGGAGCACGCCCACAAGGTCAACTTCTGCAAGTTCACCAACGAGACCCGCAACGGCATCGAGGACTCGTCCGAGTTCTCCGGCCTCAAGACCATCTGCGTCGCCAACGGCTCGACCGCCGGCGGCGGCTACGAGTTGGCACTCGCCGCCGACCACATCATGCTGGTCGACGACGGCTCCTCCTCGGTGTCGCTGCCCGAGGTGCCGCTGCTCGCCGTGCTTCCCGGCACCGGCGGCCTCACCCGCGTCGTCGACAAGCGCAAGGTCCGCCGCGACCACGCCGACGTCTTCTGCACCATCGAAGAGGGCATCAAGGGCAAGCGCGCCGTCGACTGGCGTCTGGTCGACGAGATTGTGCCGCTGACCCGGCTCGAGGAGACGGTGAAGGCCCGCGCCGCGGAATTCGCCGCGAGGTCGAACCGGGGGGCCGGCGGCACCGGCATCGCCCTGAAGCCGCTCGACCGCAGCTTCCGCGCCGACGGCATCGACTATTCGCTGGTCACCGTCACCATCGAGGGGCGCGTCGCCCGCATCATGATCGAGGGTCCGACCGACGCCCCGCCGGCCTCGGTGGCGGAGCTGACCGCGCTCGGCTCCGACTCGTGGATCCTGAAGCTCGCCCGCGAACTCGACGATGCGATCCTGGATCTCCGCAACAACGCCTTCGAGATCGGCACCTTCGTCTTCGGTTCGAAGGGCGACGGGGCGAAGGTCGCGGCCTGGGACGACTTCCTCGAGGCGAACCAGGGCGATTGGCTGGTCAACGAGATCCGCCAGTACTGGAAGCGGGTGCTGAAGCGCGTCGACGTCACCTCGCGCACCCTCGTCACCCTGGTCGAGCCGGGCTCGTGCTTCACCGGCATCCTCGCCGAACTCGTCCTCGCCGCCGACCGCTCCTACATGCTGATCGGCTCGTTCGAGGGTGACAACCGCCCGGCGCCGGTGATGGCGCTGACCGCGGCGAACTTCGGCCCCTATCCGATGAGCCACGGCCTCACCCGCCTGGAGAACCGCTTCCTCGGCACCCCCGAGAGCATCGAGGCGCTGAAGGGCCGGATCGGCGAGGCGCTCGACGCCGAGGAGGCCGAGAAGCTCGGCCTCGTCACCTTCGCCCGCGACGACATCGACTGGGCCGACGAGGTCCGTGTCTATCTCGAAGAGCGCACCTCCTACTCGCCGGACGCGCTCACCGGGCTCGAGGCGAACCTGCGCTTCGCCGGCCCCGAGACCATGGAATCCAAGATCTTCGCCCGCCTCACCGCTTGGCAGAACTGGATCTTCCAGCGCCCCAACGCGGTCGGCGAGGAGGGTGCGCTGCGCCGCTACGGCACCGGCCTCCGGCCGACCTACGACATGCGCCGCGTCTGATCCCGCTTCCTCGCCCGCGCCGGCGCGCGGGCGAGATCCACCGACACGAGGAGGGACGAGGCACGTCCCCAGGGAGGAACCCATGTCCGATACGATCAACGTCGACTACTCCACCAAGGTGCCCAACAACGTCGATCTGGTGAACGATCGTCAGGTGCTGCGCGCCCTCGAGAGCTGGCAGCCCAACTACGTCGAGTGGTGGAAGGACATGGGGCCGGAAGGCTTCCAGAACGCGTTGGTCTATCTGCGCACCGCCGTCTCGGTCGATCCGCAGGGCTGGGCCAAGTTCGACTACGTCAAGATGCCCGACTACCGCTGGGGCGTGCTCCTGGCGCCGAAGGAGGAGGGCCGCAAGGTCAACTTCGGCAAGCACAAGGGCGAGCCGGCGTGGCAGGACGTCCCCGGCGAGTATCGCGCGATGCTTCGCCGGCTCATCGTCATCCAGGGCGACACCGAGCCGGCCTCGGTCGAGCAGCAGCGCCACCTCGGCGCCACCGCCCCGTCGCTCTACGACATGCGCAACCTGTTCCAGGTCAACGTCGAGGAAGGCCGTCACCTGTGGGCGATGGTCTATCTGCTGCACAAGTACTTCGGCCGCGACGGCCGTGAGGAGGCGGACGAGTTCCTGCGCCGCCGCTCCGGCTCCAAGGAGACGCCGCGCATGCTCGGCGCCTTCAACGAGGAGACGCCGGACTGGCTGTCCTTCTTCATGTTCACCTTCTTCACCGACCGTGACGGCAAGATGCAGTTGGAGAGCCTCGCCCAGTCCGGCTTCGATCCGCTGTCGCGCTCCTGTCGCTTCATGCTGACCGAGGAAGCGCATCACATGTTCGTCGGCGAGACCGGCGTCGGGCGCACCATCGAGCGCACCGCGCAGGCGATGAAGGCCGCCGGCATCACCGATCCGAACGACATCTCGAAGATCCGCGAGCTCGGGGTCATCGACCTGCCGCTGATCCAGAAGAAGCTGAACATGCACTATCCGCTGACGCTGGATCTGTTCGGCGCCGAGATCTCGACCAACTCGGCCAACTACTACAACGCCGGCCTCAAGGGCCGCTTCGGCGAGACCAAGATCGACGACGATCACGTCCTCACCGACGCCACCTATCCGGTGTTGAAGTTCACCGACGGCAAGATCGTCGAGGAGCACGTGCCGGCGCTCACCGCCCTCAACATGCGCCTGCGCGACGACTATTCCGCCGACTGCGCCAAGGGCGTCGAGCGCTGGAACAAGATCCTGCAGAAGGAAGGCATCGACTTCCGCCTGGAGCTGCCGCATCAGGCCTTCAACCGCCAGATCGGCGAGTTCGCCCCGATGCAGGCGTCGCCGAAGGGCATCATCCTGTCGGAGGCCGATTGGGCCGCCAAGAAGGACACCTGGCTGCCGTCGCGCGACGACCTCGCCTACCTGAACACGCTGATGAAGCAGGAACTCGAGCCGGGCAAGTACGCCGGCTGGATCAACCCGCCCAAGGTCGGCATCGACAACAAGCCGGGCGACTTCGAATACGTGAAGATCGCGGCGTGACGAGGCCGGGCCGATCGCTCGTGGGACGGCGAGCGATCGGTGGCTTCGCTTCACTCGGGGGCGTTGGGGAACCGAGTGTCGGCCGCGAGGTTCGTCCTCGCGGTCACCCCCAGCCCCCTCTCCCTGTCCCTCCCCCTCCAGGGGGGAGGGACGATGGGGCGAACCCTTCCGCTTCACGAGCTCTGTTCCGGGTTGCACATGGGAGAGGCGAACGGCCTCACCTCCTGCGTCCTCTCCCCCCTGGAGGGGGAGAGACAGAGAGGGGGGAGCAAGAGGTCTCGATTCGGCGTGCGCCTGCGCCCGGATCCGTGACCTCCTCTCCGCCGCCCCGGCGCCGACCAACATTCCCCGCATGTCCTCCGGAGATCGCCCCATGAACGCCCCCGCCGTCGTCAAGCAGCATCTGATCGATCCGGAGATCTGCATCCGCTGCAACACCTGTGAGGAGATGTGCCCGATCGACGCCATCACCCACGGCGACGACAACTACGTGGTGGACGCCTCGATCTGTAACTTCTGCATGGCCTGCATCGCTCCGTGCCCGACCGGCGCGGTCGACAACTGGCGCATGGTGGTCGCCCCCTGGTCGACCGACGATCAGCACGGCTGGGGCGAACTTCCCGCCCAGCCCGATCTCGGCGACGCCGCCCTCGGCGCCTTCGAGGCGATCGAGGACGAGGTCGACGCCATCATCTCCGCCGCTCACGGCGGCGCCGGCGGCAAGTCGGTCGCCCCGCGCTCGGCCTCCAAGCCCTCGGTCAATCTCTACAATCGCGCGAAGCCGGCGATCGCCACGGTGACCGGCAGCTATCGCCTGACGTCGGAAGACAGCGACACCGACATCCGCCACATCATTCTCGATTTCGGCGACGCGCCCTTCCCGGTCCTCGAGGGCCAGTCGATCGGCATCGTCCCACCCGGCGTCGACGCCAAGGGCGAGCCGCACCGCATCCGCCTCTATTCGATCGCCTCGCCCCGTCACGGCGAGCGGCCCAATCACAACAACCTGTCGCTGACGGTGAAGCGGGTCGCCGGCGGCCTCTGTTCCAACTACGTCTGCGATCTGAAGAAGGGCGACAAGGTCACGGTCACCGGGCCCTTCGGCGCCACCTTCCTGATGCCGGACGACCCGGCCGCCAACATCGTCATGGTCTGCACCGGCACCGGCTCCGCCCCCTTCCGCGGCATGACCGAATGGCGCCGCCGCACCCAGCCCGGCGCGCCGGGGCGGATGCTGCTGTTCTTCGGCGCCCGCCGGCCGGAGGAGCTGCCCTATTTCGGCCCGTTGCAGAAGGTGCCGGAGAAGCTGCTCGGCAAGTACTTCGCCTGGAGCCGCGTCCCCGGCGAGCCCAAGGTCTACGTCCAGGACCTGATGCGACGCGAGGCGGCGACCATGGTCGACCTGCTGAAGTCGGAGAAGACCCACCTCTATCTCTGCGGCCTCAAGGGCATGGAGGCGGGCGTCGACGAGGCGCTGGCCGACGTCTGCCGCGGCGCCGGGATGAACTGGGAGACGCTGCGCAAGGACATGCGCGAGGAAGGGCGCTATCACGTCGAGACGTATTGAGCGGAGGCGCCCCTCCGGGCCACGGCCCCCGCCCCGCGCTCGGCGGCAGCCCTCGATGGAACCGACGGCGTTCACCTCACGCGCGGCGGGCTCCCTCCCCCTCGCGGGGAGGGTGGGGGAGGGGTCGTCTCCGCGACCTCGGCCCCTCCCGAGACCTCGTTCGACGCCCTCATCCGCGGACCCGACCCCCTCCGACCCGGCTTCGCCGGGCCACCTCCCCCACGAGGGGGGAGGGAAGCCCGCGGCCCGCACCCGAGCATCCCCCCGTGACAAGTCCCGACGGTCGTGGCGAGATGCGCTCGCCCGCTCGCCCGCTCGCCCGCTCGCCCGCTCGCCACCGCCAGGAGCCCGCCATGCCCACCGCCCGTGTCCTCGAATGCCCCGCCTTCGGCCTCGACCATCTCCGCCTCGCGACCCGCGAGATCGGCGAGCCCGGCCCCGGCGAGGTGCGGCTGCGGCTCGAGGCGGCGAGCCTCAATCGGCGTGATCTGCTGCTGGTCGAGGGCGCCTACAACCCGAAGCAGACGCTGCCGGTCGTCCCCTGCTCCGACGGCGCCGGCATCGTCGAGGCGGTCGGCCCGGGGGTGACCCGCGTCGCCGTCGGCGATCGGGTGGCGCTGCACTTCTTCACCGGTTGGATTTCCGGCGAGCCGAACGCCGACAAGCTCGCCACCGCGCTCGGCGGTCCCGGCGGCGACGGCACGCTGGCGACGCGGATGATCGTCTCGGCCGAGGCCGTCGTCCGCCTGCCCGAGGCGATCGACACGGCGACCGCCGCGACGCTGCCCTGCGCCGCGCTCACCGCCTGGTCGGCGATCGTCGATCTCGGCCGCGTCCGCCCCGGCGACACGGTGCTGATCCAGGGCACCGGCGGCGTCTCGCTCTTCGCCCTCCAGTTCGCGGTCCGCGCCGGCGCCCGGGTGATCGGCCTGACCTCGTCGGACGAACGCGCCGCGGTGATGCACAGGCTCGGGGCGGCCGAGGTGCTGAACTACCGAGCGGAGCCGAAATGGGCCAACGCGGTGCGCGAGGCCGCCGGCGGCCGGGTCGATCTGGTCGTCGAGGTCGGCGGCGCCACGACGCTCGACCAGTCGGTGCGCTGTGTGCGCCCCGGCGGCACGGTGGCGCTGATCGGCGTCCTCGGCGGCAACTTCGCCACCTTCAACCTGTCGCTGGCGGTGATGCGCCAGGTCCGCCTGCAGGGCGTCACCTGCGGCGATCGCGAGGCCTTCGAGGCGATGCTGCGCGCCATCGCCGTCTTCGGCATCGATCCCGTCATCGACAGCCGGTTCCCCCTCGACGAGGCGCCGGCCGCCTTCGCCCGCATGAAGGCCGACGCCCATGTCGGCAAGATCCTGATCGATCTCGCCTGAGACGGGCTCGGCGGCATTCGGCTAGGATGCCCTCGCCGCGTCGATCGCGGCGCGAGGAGAGGGGAGGGACCCATGCGTTTCCACGGCTATTTCCGCTCGTCGGCCGCCTGGCGCTGCCGCATCGGCTTCGCCCTCAAGGGACTGGCGCCGGACTTCGTCCCCGTCCACCTGCGCAAGGGCGAGCAACGCGCCGCCGATTTCCTCGATCTCGCCCCCCAGGGCCTCGTCCCGGCGCTGGAGTTCGACGGCCGGGCGCTGACCCAGTCGCTCGCCATCCTCGAATGGCTGGAGGAGACCCATCCGACCCCGCCGCTGCTGCCCGCCGATCCCTTCGACCGCGCCGAGGTCCGCGCCTTCGCGCTCGCCGTCGCCTGCGACATCCACCCGGTCAACAACCTGCGGATCCTGAACTATCTGAAGGACCCGCTCGGCCACGACCAGGGGCAGGTCGACGCGTGGTATCGCCACTGGTGCCGCGAGGGGCTGGCGGCGCTGGAGGTGACGGCGGCGCGCAACGCCGATCGCGGCCGCTTCACCTTCGGCGACGCCCCCGGTCTCGCCGACGTCTGCCTCGTGCCGCAACTCGCCAACGCCCGGCGCTTCGGGACGGACCTCGCGCCCTATCCCCGCCTCCTCGCCATCGAGACGGCCGCCTACGAGCTCGAGGCCTTCCGTTCCGCCAAGCCCGACCGCCAGCCCGACGCGGAGGCCTGACCTCAGACGAAGATCGCCGCTCCGACGATCGACACGCCCCAGGCGAGGAGCAGCCCGCCGGAGGCGAGGTCGACCCAGCGCATGGTCGCGGGCGTCATCCGCGCCTGGGCGAAGGTGGCGAGATGAACCAGGATCAGCCACCACAGCGCCGACCCGGCGAAGACGCCGACGACCAGTACATAGGGCGCCTTCGCACTCTCGGTCAGCGACGGCCCGAGCCCGGCGACCAGCGCCACGAAGGACAGGATGGTCATCGGGTTGGAGAGGGTGAGGAGGAAGGTGGTGCCGAAGGCCGAGAGGACGCCGCGGAAGTCGCCCGCCGCCGCCGCCCGCGTCGCCCCGCCGGCCCGGAAGGCGCGGATCGACTGCACCCCGAGCCAGACGATGAGCAATCCGCCGAAGAACGAAATCGCCCGGGCATGCTCGACCAGCAGCCCGGTCACCGCGAAGCCGGCGGCGACCAGCAGGCCGTAGACCGCGTCCGCCGCCGCCGCGCCGAGCCCGGTGGCGAAGCCGGCGATCCGCCCGTCGCTCCACGTCCGCCGCATGCACAGGAGCCCGATCGGCCCGACCGGCGCCGCCACGGCGAGACCGACGGCCATGCCCTTGGCGAGCACCTCGATCATGGCGCACCCGCCTCCGGCGCCACCGCCACTTCGCTGGTCTCCTTCACCGTCGCGAGCGCGAAGATCGTCTCGGTCCGGGTCACTGCGGCGAGAGGCTTCACCACCTCGGCGAGGAAGCGCTGCATCGCCGGCATGTCGGCGACCCGCACCTTCATCATGTAGGAATGCGCCCCGCTGATGTGGTGCAGCTCCTGAACCTCGGCCCGCGCCGTCAGCGCCGCCGCCGCCTCGGCCTCGCCGGCGAAGGACATGTCGACGAGCACGAAGGCGCAGAGCCCCGCCCCGACCCGCGCCGGATCGAGTACCCCACGCCACGCCCGGATCACCCCGGCCGCGTCGAGCCGCCGCAGCCGCTCGTTGGCGGCCGACACCGACAGTCCGACGGCCTCGGCGAGCACGGCGCTCGACGCCTTGCCGTCACGCTGGACGAGTTCGCAGATCTTCTTGTCGATCGTATCCATGGCCGGATGATTGATCGAGGAGTCGCTGCGAGTCAATATGAAATTCGAATGATCTTGATATCTACGAGAATTATTCCGACCTTCGACATGCGTCGCCGGATCGCTTCCGGTCTTCTTCGCATCCGCTCGCTTCGCCGTCCGCGCGATCGGTCGCCCCCGGTGCCCCCGCCGTCGCGCGGACCGCCCTCAACCCGGCTCCATGCCGTGCCGCCGCTTCACCGCCGCCGTCTCCGGCGAGGCGAGGAACCTGAGGAACGCCGCCGCGCCCTCGCGGTCGGCGACGGTCGTGGCGACCGCGCCGGAGAAGCGTGTGACGTAGGCGACCGAGGGCGGCAGCGGATCGGCGATCTCGGTGCCGGGAACGCCGATGAGTTCGCTGAGCTGCTGGAACCCGAGGGCGGCGTCACCGCGCGCCACCATGGTGCCGACCGGGATGCCCGGCGGTGCCTGATGGAGCCGCGCCGCCACCTCGCCGTCGATCCCCCAGCGCTTCAGGAGACCGAGGAGATAGGTGCCGCTCGGCCCGGTCGAATAACCGATCGACGGCGCGGTGCGGACCGCCTCGCGCACCGCCGCCTCGTCGGTGAAGTCCGGCCGCGCCGCCGCCGCCGGGATCGCCACCGCGAGCGCCGACAGGGTGAAGCCGACCCGGCTCCCGGCCACCAGATGCCCCTCCGCCTCGAGCTTCGCGAGCGCGTCCTCGGCCAGCAGTACCACGTCGAAGGCCTCGCCGGTGCGCACCCGCTTCGCCGCGTCGACCCCGCCGATCGATTCGATCGCCACCTCGCCCTTGCCCGCGTTCGCCCAGGCTTCGCCGAGGTCCGCCAGGATCGCTCGTGTCGCCATCGACGAAATGCCTTTCAGTCGTCCGCTCATCCCTTCCCCCCTGCCGGGCGGACATGTCCGCCGGATCTGCGCCGCCGGTTCGTCCCGCCGGTTCGTCGTCGCTCCATGCTGCACCAGACGACCGCCGACGGCCCATTCGATCCGTGTGCGCCGGCATCGGTTCCGAGGCACGCCCGGGCCAGCCCGCGCCGCGCCCGCCGTCGAGGACGGCTTGGCGAGCGAACCGATTCGAATAGACTGCCCACATGGTCGATGGACGGGGAGACCGCCGACGTGCTCGACACCTGGTACGCCTGGAAGCATCGCCATCTGGTGAAGAAGACCGGCCGCGACGTCGTCTGGGGCGAGGTCATTCCTGATGCCGACGCCATCGCCGCGGCCTTCGCCGACCGTGGCGTCGAGGTCGTCCCCTATGTCGTCGATCCCGAGCGGGTCGCGGCCTATCGCGAGGCCGCCGGCTATCGCCGCTTCGCCCGCTATTACGATCGCGAGCCGCCGCCGGAGAAGGTGCTGGAGCACTTCATCGCCCGCGATCTGCTCGGCCTCGCGCCCGGCCAGGCCTATGTCGACGTCGCCGCCGGCGATTCGCCCGTCGCCGGCATCTATCGCGAACTCGACCGTGTCGAGGCGATGCGCGTCGATCGCCGCTTCCGCCCCGGCCGCCACGGCGATCGCTGGGGCGCCGACGTTCGGGCTCTGCCCTGGGCCGATCGTTCGATCGACAAGATGGCGCTGCACTGCTCCTTCGAGCATTTCGAGGGCGACGCCGACATCGGCTTCGTCCGCGAGGCCGATCGTCTGCTGGCGCCGGGCGGCCGTTGCTGCATCCTGCCGCTCTACATGAACCGCCGCTTCGCTATCCAGTCGGATCCGGCCCACATCCCCTGGTCGGGCATCGCCTGGGACGAAGGCGCCGAGGTCCGCCTCGTCCGTCGCGGCGGCCAGCGCCACAGCCGCTTCTACGACGTCGATGCCCTCCTCGGTCGCCTGTGGCCGCAGTTGCGGCGCACGCGGATGCGGATCTTCCGCGTCGTCGACACCGAATGCTTCGCGCCCGGTTGCTACATCCGCTTCGCCGCGCTCATCGAGTGCCCGGAACAGGCCGCCTGAGGCGGGCCTCACGACCCGGCGGAGATCGTCGGGGTCGAGACGTGGAACATCGGGTTCGCCCCGTCGGAGCGCTTCTTGTCGTAGTAGACGCGATACCACTCGCCCTCGCGGGCGCGGCTGAAGGTGACGAACAGCGCGCGCCGCCGCTCGCGGCTGTCGTTCTTCAGCGAGAAGTGCGGCACGAAGGAATCGAAGACGACGATGTCGCCGAGCTTCGCCGTGACCGGTTGCCAGACGAAGGTCTCCGACGCCGTCTCGACGATGTCGCCGTTCTGCCGTCCCGGCCCGTGCGCGGCGAAGAGCGGCCGGCCCTCCACCGTATCGATCACTTGCGGACCGCTCGCCGCCGGCGCGGCCAGATAATCGACGGCGAACTGGACGCAGCCGTTCTCCTCGGTCATGTCGTCGATCGGGATCATCGCCGTGGCGTTGTAGCGCGGCCCGAAGTGGCGATAGGCGGTGAAGTCCTGGTGCGGCGGGAAGGCGCCGCCGCCGGGGTTCTTCTCGTTGAGCTTGTCCTTGAACAGCGTCATCGCCTCGCCGCAGAGGCTCGAGACGAGGTCGCGGATCGCCCCGCCGAAGAGCGCCGCCAGCACCTCCGACGTCCCGGCGATGTTCTCGTAGCGGCAGACCTGAGTGGGAGCGCTCGCCTCCGGCACGACGATCAGCTCGGCCGTCGCGTCGCGCGCTGCTTCGATCGGCTCGCCCGCGAGCATCGCCTCGGCCCGCCGCCCCAGCCGCTCCACCTCGGCGACGAGCGTCCGCCGCTGGTCCGGGGTCAGCGCCTCGCGCAGCACACACCAGCCGGAACGGCCGAGATCCGCGGCGGCGTTGGTGACATCCATGGCGTGCTCCGGTCGCGAGAGAGACGGGACGGGCGGCGGAGGTCGCCCTCCGCCGCCCGTCGGGATCGGCCTCGAAGTCTAGGGACGCGCTCCGCCCCCCGCAATCCGCATCGTCGCCGCGCTCACCCGAGCCGGTTCATGAACCGATCGAAATACGCGGCGAGCGCCGCGTGGGCGTCGAGCGGCAGCACATGGGCGATGTACTGGTCCGGCCGCACGATCACCAGCGCGCCGCGGTCGCGATCGATGCCGCGCAGGTCGAAGACGTCGGGTCCGGTCTTGAGGTCGGGGCAGTACATCTTCTCGTAGTCGGTGAGCCCGTAGCGCCCCTTGCTCGGCTTGAGGAGCGCCGGCATCGCCTCGAAGGCGAGGTCGCGATGACCCTGCTGGAACACCGCCATCACGTCGAAGACGGCGTCGATGTCGGCGCCCCGCGGTGTATGGCGACGAACCGGCGAATCCGCCGAGGTCGCCAGGAAGGTGCAGAGCCGGGCGATCGCCGAGTCGGGATCGCTCGGATCGGCGCGATCGGCGAAGGCGAGGAGCCGCCACCGCCCGTCGGCCGCGAGGGTCTCGATCAGCTCGATCCGCTTGGCGTCGGCGAGGCGGACGACCGGCGCCGAATGGAAGCGGGTGCCGATCTCGAAGCCCTGCGCCAGCCCCTGGTGCTCCGAGCCGCCGGTGAGCAGCGCCGGGGCGTAGCGCGTCGCGGTGCCGGCAGTATAGCGGCCGTGCGCGACGAAATAGGCCTGTACCTCGCCCGGGTCGACGCCCTCGCCGTCGGGCGAGGTCTTCAGCGGCGCGCTCAGCATCGCCGCCCATTCGCGGTCGAAGTCGATGAGGTTCTGGGCGATCGCCCGCCGCTCGGCGGTATAGGTGTGGAGGAGCGACGCCGGGCTGCGACCCTGCAACACCGCGGCGAGCTTCCAGCCGAGGTTGAACGTGTCCTGCATCGAGACGTTCATGCCCTGGCCGGCCTTGGGGCTGTGGGTGTGGCAGGCGTCGCCGGCGATGAAGACGTGCGGCAGCCGCGTTGCGAGCTCGGCCTCGGGCACGTCGTCGAACTTGTCGCAGATGCGCTGGCCGATCTCGTAGACCGACCACCACGCGACTTCCTTGACCTCGAGCGTGTAGGGGCGGAACACCCGCTGCGCCGCCGCGATCACCCGCTCGATGGTGATGTCGCGGTTGGCGACGCGCTCGTTCTCGGCGAGCTTGTCCATCTCGACGTAGATGCGGACGAGATGGCCGCCCTCGCGCGGAATGAGGACGATGTTGCCCTCGCCAGACGACTGGATCAGCGACTTCAGCCGGATGTCGGGGAAGTCGGTGACCACCAGCACGTCCATCACGCCCCAGGCCTGATTGGCGGCATCGCCGACCAGCGTCCGCCCCAGCGACTGGCGGACGACGCTGCGTGCGCCGTCGCAACCGACGACGTAGCGAGCGCGGACCGTCTCGATCTCGCCCTCGTGGCCGGCATCGCTCCGCTCCAGCCGCACCGTCACCGGGTGGCTCGCCGCCGGATCGCGGTCGATGGTGAGGTCGACGAGACGGCGAGAATAGTGCGGCTCCCCCCGGTTCGGCGCGTTGCGCATCAGGTCGAGATAGGCGTCGTGCACCCGCGCCTGATTGAGGATGACGTGCGGATAGGGGGACAGCCCGTCCTCGACGTCCTGCACCCGGCCGTGGCGGCGGATGTCGGCGGGCTTCGTCTCGTCCGGCTTCCAGAAGGTGGTCTCGTTGACCCAATAGGCCTCGCGGGCGATGCGCTCGCGGATGCCGAAGCCCTCGAACATCTCCATCGTCCGGCAGGCGATGCCGTCGGCCTGACCGAGCCGGATCGGTCCGGGCTTCTGCTCGACGATCGCCGTGGCGATCTCGGGGAAGGAGGCCAGCTGCGCCGCGAGCGTCAGGCCCGCCGGGCCGCAGCCGACGATGAGGACGTCGAGCGTCTCGGGCACCCGGTCGGTGCCGCGCACCGCGCGGTGCTTCGGGTTCGCCGGGGCGATGTCCGGATCGCCAGCCTGAAATCCGTCGAGATGAAATTGCATGGGGTCGTTTCCTCCTGCCGTTCACACCGGGCGTTGGATCGCCCATTCTGTCGACCGGCGGCGCTTCGCTCTCACGCGGGGCGGAGCGTCGCTCGGCAGCGAGGTCCCGTCCGGCCTCGCAATATGATTAGTACTCTAATCATCTGTGCTATGTCAATCTACGTATCGGGGTGGAGAGTGCCGTGACCGACATGAAGGCGAGACCGGGGCATCTGGCGCGGCGGTTCCAGCAGATCGCCGTGGCGATCTTCCATGCCGAGGTCGAGAAGGTCGGCTCCGACCTCACGCCGGTCCAGTATGCGGCGCTCGCCACGCTGCGCGGCAATCCGGGGATCGATCAGGCGACGCTGGCCGCGGCCATCGCCTACGACCGCCCCACCATCACCGGCGTCATCGACCGTCTGGAGCAGAAGGGCCTGATCACCCGCCGGGTCAGCGACCGCGACCGTCGTGCCCGGGTGTTGCAGATCACCGAGGCGGGGGAGGCGGAACTCGATCGCATCGAGCCGGCGGTCGACGCCGCCCAGCATGTCATCCTGCGCGGCCTCGACGCCGACGAGGCCGCCGTCTTCCTGCGCCTGCTGCACAAGGCCATCGACGCCACCGCCGATCTCGGTCGCGTCCTTCATCGCGATCCGCCGGGCACCGGCGCGGTCGATTAGGGAGGGATGTGCGGAGCTCGACGTCGCCGTGTCGTACGCGCTGGCGGTGCCCCACGAAGATCCATGGTGGTATACATCATTTTCTATTTCCCCCGAACGCGGGCGTCGCCACAGCGCCGCGTAGCGTGGAATTGCGTATTTTTCCTTGCCTCCCGCTCCGCCTCGAGTTATCTCTGTATACAGAAAGAGAAGATGGGAGGACGCCATGTCCGTCACGACGGCCGACACGCCGCAGCCCTGGCCGATGAACGCCTGGTACGCCGCGGCCTGGGATCACGAGGTCAAGCGCAAGCTCCTGCCGCGCACCATCTGCGGCAAGAAGGTGGTGCTCTATCGCCGCTCGGACGATCGGGTGGCGGCGTTGGAAGATGCCTGCTGGCATCGCCTATTGCCGCTGTCGATGGGCCGGCTCGAGGGCGACGAGGTGGTCTGCGGCTATCACGGCCTGGTTTTCGACGCCTCCGGGCGCTGCACCCACATGCCGTCGCAGGACACCATCAACCCCTCGGCCTGCGTCCGAACCTACCCGGTCGTCGAGAAGCACCGCTTCGTCTGGCTGTGGATGGGTGATCCGGCGCTCGCCGATCCGGCCCTGGTCCCCGATCTCCATTGGAACAAGGACCCGGAATGGGCCGCCGACGGCAAGCTCATCGAGGTCGCCTGCGACTACCGGCTGGTGATCGACAACCTGATGGACCTCACCCACGAGACCTTCGTCCATTCCTCCTCGATCGGCGACCGCAACGTCGCCGAGGCGCCCTTCGCCGTCACCCACGGCGACCGCACCGTCACCGTCACCCGCTGGATGGAGGGCATCCTGCCGCCGCCGCTGTGGGCGGCGCAGTACGGCCGCCCGGGTCCGGTCGATCGCTGGCAGATCATCCGCTTCGAGGCGCCGTGCACCGTCGCCATCGACGTCGGCGTGGCGGAGGCCGGCACCGGTGCCAAAGCGGGCGACCGCTCCAAGGGCGTCAACGGCATGGTGCTCAACACCATCACCCCCTCGACCGAGAAGACCTGCCTCTATTTCTGGGCCTTCGCCCGCAACTACGACATCCTGAACCAGAAGCGCACCACCGACCTGCGCGAGGGCGTCGCCAACGTCTTCCGCGAGGACGAGGTGATCCTCGAGGCGCAGCAGCGGGCGATGGACGAGCACCCGGAAAAGGTGTTCTTCAATCTCAACATCGACGCCGGATCGATGTGGGCACGCCGCCTGATCGATCGCCGGATCGCCGCCGAGCGTCCGGGCCCGCGGGCCGTCGCGGCGGAATGATCGAACCGGGAGAGACCAGATGAGCCGCGAGGCCGAAGGATCGCAGACCCGCAAGGCGGAACTCGCCCTGCGTCAGGCGATCGTCGAGGGCGAGTTCCGCGCCGGCGAGCGCCTGTCGGAGCTGACGCTCACCGAACGCTTCGGCGTGTCGCGGACGCCGGTCCGCGCCGCGTTGGCGCGAGCCGCGGCGGAAGGGCTCATCGAGACGCTGCCGAGTGGCGGTTACGTCGTCCGCGCCTTCTCCGAGACGGATCTCTTCGACGCCATCGAGCTGCGCGGCGTGGTCGAGGGCTTCGCCGCCCGCCGCGCCGCCGAGCGGGGCGCGAGCCGGGGCGAACTCGCCGAGGCGAAGCTGATTCTCGCCGGCATCGACCGGCTGTTGCTGAAGCCCGAGATGGATGCCGAGGACTTCGACGCCTACGTCGACCTCAACGCCCGCTTCCATCGCGCCCTGATGGACCTCGCCCACAGCCCGACCATCGCCCGCGAGGTCGAACGGGTCTCGGCGCTGCCCTTCGCCTCGCCCTCGGGCTTCGTCCGCATGCAGGCGCGCCTGCCGGAGGCGCGGGCGGTGGTGGTCCTCGCCCAGGATCACCACGTCTCGGTGATCGAGGCGATCGAGGCGCGCGAGGGAGCCCGGGCCGAGGCCCTGATGCGCGAGCATTCGCGCCTCGCCCGCCGCAATCTCCAGGCGGCACTCGCCGATCGCGCCCGGCTCGACGATCTGCCGGGCGGCCCCTTCATCCGCCACGCCGCCAATCTCTGACGACCGCCCTTCGCCGCGAGGCGCGGGCAGGCGACGGAGGCCGAGGCCGCCGTCGCCGCGAACCGACCCCAGAGGTCGGAGCCGAAGATCATCCGGGAGGACCCCATGAGACGTACGCTCTCCACGCGGACGGCGACGGTCGCCGCCGTGCGCCCCGTCGCCGCCGACATCGTCCAGATCGACCTCGCCCCCGGCGACGGCGACACCGCCTTCGAGTCGGGCGCCCATCTCGACGTCGAGGTGGTGATCGACGGTCGCCGCGAGACCCGCAGCTACAGCCTGATCCCCGCCCCCGTCGGCCTCCTGCGCCTGGCGGTCAAGCGCGAGCCGTCGAGCCGCGGCGGCTCGGCCGCCATGCACCGGCTCGCCGCCGGCGCCCGCGTCGCCTTCTCCGGACCGACCAACGACTTCCCCGCCGTCTTCGATGGCCGCGAGAAGCTGCTCGTCGCCGGCGGCATCGGCATCACCCCGATGATCTCCCATGCCCGCGCCTGCGCCGCCCGCGGCGAGCCCTTCCGCCTCGTCTATGTCGGCCGCTCGCGCGCCGCCATGGCCTATGCCGACGACCTCGCCGCCGAATTCGGCGAGCGGCTGGAATTGCGCATCTCCGACGAGGGCACCCGCTTCGACTGCGCCGCCGAGATCGCCCGGCTCGGCCCTGATGGAGGCTTGTGGTTCTGCGGGCCGCACCGCCTGCTCGACGATCTCCGCCACGCCTGGAAGGATGCCGGCCGCTCCTGGCTCGACTTCCGCTTCGAGAACTTCGGCGGCAACGACGGCGAGGCCGCCGCGAGCTTCGTCGTCGCCGTCCCTCGTCACGGCGTCGAGATCACCGTGCCGCCCGATCGCTCGATGCTGGAGGCGATGGAGGCGGCGGGGCTCGATCTCATGTCCTTCTGCCTGCGCGGCGAATGCGGCCTCTGCGCCCTGCCGGTGACCGCCGTCGAGGGTGGCCGCATCGTCCACCGCGACGTCTTCTTCTCCGACGCCGAGAAGGCGGAGGGCACCCACGTCTGCCCCTGCGTCTCCCGCCTCGACGGCGGCCGCATCACCGTCGACACCAACTTCCGCCCCGACGCGATCTGACCGCGGCGAGGCCCGAGGCGGCCGAAAGCCCGCCTCGGGCGGAATTCTGTATACGCACCCACATGACGGTATACCAAATCACGGATCGCGGCTGCCTCGATCGCCGAGATCTGTCGCGGCACATCTGCGACGAGCTCGCAGAAATCCTTAGAAGAAGGCCGAATTCTTACTGATCCATACGTGAAAACCGCTAGGTACCCGATTCACGCTTGAACGCCTGCGTCCTTCCTGCGTATCCTTGATGTATACAGAAAACGAGGCCGGCATCCGACCGGCCCGCGGGGGTGGGGAAACGACGATGCGGGCGCTGAGGCGCTGGAGCGTGCGCCATGCCGCAGGGCTGAAGGCCGTCTACGACGCCGCCAGCGCCGTCGCGCCGGTGCTCGCCCGGCCGCTCCGCCTCCTCGGCCGCGACCGCGCCGAGACGCTTCTCCGCCCGCTCGAGCGCGCCGCCAAGGGGACGCTCTTCGATTGCCGCATGTGCGGCACCTGCGTCCTGTCGAAGACCGGCATGGCCTGCCCGACCAACTGCGGCAAGGAGATGCGCAACGGCCCCTGCGGCGGGGTGCGCGCCGACGGCGGCTGCGAGGTCGACCCGACCATGCGCTGCGTCTGGGTCGAGGCGACCGAGGGCCGCGCCCGTGTCGGCGAGGGCGCCGCCGAGATCCTGCCGCCGATCGACCGCCGCCGCGGCGGGCACTCGACCTGGATCCGCGTCATCGAGGGCGACCGCGTGCAGGTGACGCCGCTGGACGCCGCCCGCCCCCGCGACCACGAGCGGGTCGTCCATTCCTTCGAGCAGGCCTGCACCTCCGGCCGTTTCGTCGTCACCGTCGAGATCGCCCCGCCGGACTCGGCCGACCCCTCGACGCTTCTCGCTCGTGCCGATCGCTTCCGCGGCCTCGTCGACGCCATCAACATCACCGACGGCGCTGGCGGCAACTGCCACATGTCGAGCGCCGCGGCGGCCGCCATCCTCGCCGCACACGGCCACACCCCGGTCTGCCAGATCGCGGCGCGCGACAGGAACCGCATCGCCGTCCAGGGCGACATCCTCGGCGCCGCCGCGCTCGGCGTGCGCAACGTCCTCTGCATCACCGGCGACGACGTCGGTCAGGGCGACCACCCCGACGCCAAACGGGTCTTCGACCTCGACAGCATCGGCCTCCTCACCGTCGCCCGGCGGATGCGCGACGACGGCACCTTCGCCTCCGGCCGCCGGCTCGAGGTGGCGCCCGATCTCTTCCTCGGCGCCACGGCCAATCCCTTCGTGCCGCCGCACGAGGACCGCCTCGACAATCTCGCCGCCAAGATCGCCGCCGGCGCCCGCTTCATCCAGACCCAGTTCTGTTTCGACGTCCCCCGCCTCGCCCGCTTCATGGCGCGCGTCCGCGATCGTGGGCTCGACCGCGAGGCGGCGATCATCGTCGGGGTGGGCACGCTGCCGACCGCCAGGGGCCTCGCCTGGATGGCGCATCACGTCCCCGGCGTCCACGTGCCGGAGAGCGTCGTTGCTCGCATCGCCGCGGCGCAGGACCAGAAGGCGGAAGGGCTGGCGGTGCTGACCGAGACCATCGCGGCGGTCCGCGACATCCCCGGCGTCGCCGGGGTCCATCTGATGGGACATCGCAACGAGGACGTGCTCGCCGAGGCGATCCGCCGCGCGGGCCTGCGTGCGGCGGCGGAGCCGGGATGAAGAACGCTGTGGGAGGAGTGGAACGATGAGCGACATGACGGAAGCCGAAGCGGCCCTGGTGAAACACCTCGCCGACATGGAGGAGGACGAGGCGCTGGAGATCGCCGAGCGCATGTTGCTCGAGGAGGAGGCCGATCCGCTGCGCGTGCTGGAGCTCTGCCGCACCGCCATGGACATCGTCGGCAAGCGCTTCGAGGAGGGCGAGTACTTCCTGCCCGAGCTGGTGCTCGCCGGCGAGATGCTCGACACCATCGGCGCCATCGCCAAGCCGCTGATCAAGCAGGACGAGAGCGGGCCGGCGAAGAAGCTCGGCAAGGTGCTGATCGGCACCGTCCACGGCGACCTGCACGACATCGGCAAGAACATCGTCACCTTCATGCTCGACATCAACGGCTTCGAGGTGAAGGACATCGGCGTCGACGTGCCGGTCGCCACCTTCATCGACGAGATCCGCGCCTATGGCCCGGACGTCGTCGGCCTCTCGGGCTTCCTCACCCTCGCCTTCGACTCGATGAAGGAGACGATCGCCGCCTTCGAGGCGGCCGGCATGCGCTCCGACTTCAAGATCATGATCGGCGGCGGCCAGATCGACGAGACCGTGCGCGGCTACACCGGCGCCGATGCCTTCGGCGTCAACGCCGTCGAGGCGGTGGCTCTGTGCAAGACCTGGATGGGGGTGGCGGCATGACCATCCACGATCTCGCCCAGGGCGCCGAGAAGGTCGCCTACGACGCCCGCCGTCAGCGCATCCTCGACTGTATCGCGCTGAAGCAGCCCGACCGCATGCCGGTGGCGCTCTACGCCACCTTCTGGCTGGCGAAATACGGCGGCCTCACCTGCAAGGAGCTGATGTACGACTACGACAAGACCGCGGCGGTGGCGACCCGCGCCGTCGAGGAGTTCGAGCCCGACGCCATCGCCCCCTTCGTCCAGGTGACGGCGGCCGGCAAGTCGCTGGAAGCCATCGGCTTCAAGCAGTTGCAGTGGCCGGGCCACGGCGTCGGCGACAACCAGCCGTTCCAGTATCTCGATCGCGAGTACATGAAGGCGGACGAATACGACGACTTCCTGTTCGATCCGACCGGCTATTATCTGCGCACCTATCTGCCGCGCGTCGCCTCGGCCTTCGAGGGCTTCGAGGATCTGCCGATCTTCCCGGGCCTGCACTACTTCCGCCTCGTCGCCGGCATCCGGCCCTTCGCCAAGCCGAGCGTCCGGGCGGCACTCGAGAAGGTGATCGCCGCGGCCGAGGAGGTCGACCGTTTCGTCGGCCATGCGGTCGCCTTCAACGAGGGAATGGCGAAGAAGGGCTATCCGCTGATCAACGGCGCCATCGCGGTGTCGCCTTACGACTTCATCGCCGACTATTTCCGTGGCGCCACGGGGATGATGAAGGACCTCTTCCGCCACAAGGACAAGCTCCTCGCCCTGCTCGACAAGGCCTCGGAGTTCCTCACCCGCCAGACCATCGCCACGGCGAAGATCTCGGGGCAGGAGATCGTCATGATCCCGATCCACTGGGCGCCGGACGCCTTCATGTCGGGCAAGCAGTTCGAGACCTTCTGGTGGCCGCCCTTCCGCAAGATGATGATGGGGATGATCGACGCCGGCCTCGTGCCGATGCCGCTGTGGGAGGCCGACTGCACCAAGCGGCTGGAGACGATCCGCGACATCCCCGCCGGCAAGTGCATCTACTGGTTCGAGCGCACCGACATGGTGAAGGCCTTCGAGGTGCTCGGCGACGTGGTGGCGCTGCGTGGCAATCTCTCGCCGTCCCTGATGACCACCGGCACGCCGCAAGAGGTCGACGCGGCGGTGAAGCACCTCGTCGACAGGGTGTGGGCCAAGGGCGGCAAGCTCATCCTCGACGGCGCCTTCGGACTCCCCGACGAGACCCCGGTCGCCAACGTCCGGGCCATGTTCGACGCGGCGCGGCGTTACGCCGGTTGAGGGACCACATCATGGCGCGGGGAGCGAAGCGGATCGAGGTGCTGGAGCGGGTGGCGGCGACGCTCCCCGTCGACGGCACCGTCGCGTCGCGCTTCCGCGCCCGCGCCGTCGAACTCGCCCGCGCCGAGGGTCTCGGCCAGGCGCTGATCACCCACCGCCTCGTCCCCCTCGACGAGCCCGCCGCCGCGGTGCTCATCGCCGGCGGCGCGGCCTTCCACGCCCCGCGCCTCCTGCCCGAGAGCGGCGAACTCACCGCGCTCGCCTTCGGCGCCGCCACGCTCGGCTCGGCGCTCTCCGAGAGGGTCTCGGCGCTCTTCGCCGAGCGGCAGCCGTCGCTCGCCCTCGCCCTCGACGCCCTCGGCAATCGGATGCTGCTCGAGGCGAGCCGGCGGGTCCAGGACGCGGTGCTGGCGAGCGTCCGCCGCGCCGGCCTCACCATGGCCGGCGAACTCCGCCCCGGCGATCCGGGTCTGGCGCTCGAGACCCAGCCGGCGGTGGTGCGGCTCGCCGGCGGCGCGGCGCTCGGCCTCGCCACCACCCGCTCCCTGGCGTTGAACCCGCCGAAGTCCGCGACCGTCGTCTACGGCGTCGGCCGCGATCTCCCCGCCGTCGCCTGGTCGCGCTGCGACGACTGCCGCTCGCGCCCCACCTGCCGCGTCCCCCGCGAGGCGGCGGCGCTCGCCGTCGGCGAGGTCCGCCCATGACCCTTCCTCACCCGCCGCACGAATATCGCCTCTCGTTCCCCGACCTCGACCGCGACATCCTCTGTCGCGCCGACGAGACGGTGTTCCAGGCGGCGCGTCGCCAGGGCCTCAGGATCGTCGGCGCCTGCGGCGGGCGCGGTACCTGCGGCGCCTGCACCATCCGCATCGACCAGGGCTCGGTCCGCCACGGCGACGGCGAGGACTGGGTGATCGGCACCGACGTCGAGGGCACCCACCGCAACCGCCGCAAATGGGTGCGCGCCTGCAAGGTGACGCCACGCTCCGACTGCACCGTCGAAGTGGCGCCGCGGTCGCTCGCCCCGATCGTTCGTGCCGACGTCGCCCACGGCGCGACCGCCGAGCCGCTGCCGCTCGCCCCGGCGCTGCACCGCCTGCGCCTCACGGTGCCGCCGCCGAGCCTCGCCGACACCCGGGCCGACGGCGAACGCCTCGTCGACGCCGCCGGCGATGCCGCGACCGCCATCGACCTCGCGGCGCTGCGCGACCTGCCCGACCTGCTGCGCCGCCACGACTGGACCGTCGACGCCGTCGTCCGCGACGCCCGCATCGTCGCAGTGCGCCCGCCCGGCCGGCCGCTCCTCGGCCTCGCGATCGACCTCGGCACCACCAACGTCGTCGGCCACCTCGTCGACCTCGAGCGCGGCGCCCAGCTCGCCCGCCTCGGGCTCGAGAATCCGCAGGTCGCCTGGGGCGCCGATCTCGTCGCCCGCCTCAACCACGCCATCGCCGGCCCGGCGCAGCTCGCCGAATTGCGCGCCGCCGCCGTCACCGCTGTCGCCGCCCTCGCCCACGATCTCGCCCGTGCCGTCGACGCCGAGCCGAGCGACATCGTCGAGGCGGTGGTCTGCGGCAACACCGCGATGCAGCACCTCCTCCTCGGCCTGCCGGTGCGCCAGCTCGGCCGCTCGCCCTTCGTCGCCGCGCTGCGCGACGCCGTCGACCTCCCCGCCGCCGATTTTCCGCTGCCCTTCGCCGCCGGCGCGAGCGTCCACGTCGCGTCGAACATCGGCGGCTTCGTCGGTTCCGACCACGTCACGGCGCTCGTCGCGACGCGTCCCCTGTGGGAGGCCGACGGCACCACCATCGTCATGGACATCGGCACCAACACCGAGATCAGCCTCGTCCACGACGGCCGCATCCTCTCCGCCTCCTGCCCCTCCGGCCCGGCGCTGGAGGGCGGCCACATCGCCTCCGGCATGCGGGCGGCCGAAGGCGCGATCGAGCGGGTCCATCTCGAAGGCGGCCGGCTCGCCTTCGCGACCATCGGGGGCAAGGCCGCGGTCGGCCTCTGCGGCTCCGGCGTCATCGACATGCTCGCCGTCCTGCGCCGCGCCGGCATCGTCGATGTCCGCGGCCGGCTCCACGGCGGCCACCCCGACACCCGCCCCGGCGACGACGGCAAGCCGGTCGCCGAACTCGCCCCGCATGTGGTCTTCACGCAATCCGATGTCCGCGCCGTCCAGCTCGCCAAGGCGGCGATCATGACCGGCGTCGAACTGCTGCTGCGCGAGGCCGGGATCGCCATCGAGGCGGTCGATCGCTTCGTCGTCGCCGGTGCCTTCGGCGCCCATGTCGACGTCGCCTCGGCGGTCGAGATCGGCCTCTTCCCCGACATCCCGCGCGAGCGCATCCGCGCCGTCGGCAATGCCGCAGGCGTCGGCGTCGCCCGCATGCTCGCCTCGATCGACGAACGCCGCGCAGCGAGCGATCTCGCCCGCCGCTGCCGCTACGTCGAGCTGTCGTCGGCGCCCGACTTCCAGAAACGCTTCATGCACAACATCGGCTTCGCTCGCGCGGGCCGCACGGGGGAAACGCGTCCATGAGCAACGGCTTCGACATCCGCATCATCGGCGAGCGGATCAATCCCGGCTTCAAGAGCACCAAGCGCCTCTTCGACGAGTCGGATCTCCCCGGCATCCGGGCCCTCGCGGTGAAGCAGGCCGAGGCCGGCGCGGCATTCCTCAACGTCAACATCGGCGCCCGGGCGCTGACCGACACCGGCTTCATGGCCGAGGTGATTCGCGCCATCCAGGAGGTGGTGACCATCCCGCTCTCCTTCGATTTCCCCTCGAAGGCGGTGCAGGAGGTCTGCCTGAACGCCTACGACCGGTCGAAGGCCGGCGGGGCGATGCCGATCGTCAACTCGATCACCGAACACCGCTGGGACCTGATGGACCTCTACGCCTCGCACGGCCCCTTCAAGGTGATCCTGATGGCCTCCGAACGGGTCGAGGACGGCGTCGCCAAGGGCAACAAGACGGCGCAAGAGGTCTATCAGACGGCCCGTCGCGGCGCGCTCCGGCTGAAGACCGAGTACGGCATGAGCCTCGACGACGTCTTCGTCGACATGTCGGTGTCGGCGATCATCGCCGACACCACCGGCCTCAACCGCGCCACCCTCGACGCGGTCAAGCTGATCGGCGCCGACCCGGAGCTCGCGGGCATCCACATGATGGGCGGCCTCTCCAACATCGGCCAGCAGATGCCGGCGAAGGCGGTCGACGGCTCCGACCTCAAGCACGCACTCGAATGCGCCTTCCTGACGCTGGCGGTGCCCCACGGCTTCGACACGGTGCTCGGCACGCCCTGGCGGGAGTACCACCCGCTTCCCGAGGACAGCCACGTCATGACCGCCTACCGGAATTTCCTGGAGCAGTCCGGCTCCAACGCCCTGCGCGCCGTGCGCAAGTTCTACAAGGCGTGACGCCATGACCGCCGCGTCGCCCCGCACCGTCGTCCGCGCCGCGAGCCTCTTCGACGGCGAGCGCCATCGCCCCGCCAGCGCCGGCCCGACCGACGTCGTCGTCGAGGCCGGCCGCGTCGTCGCCGTCGGCCCGGCGGACGGATCGCTCACCCCCGACCTCGACGTCGCCTTCCTCATGCCCGGTCTGGTCGAGGCCCATGCCCACGTCTTCCTCGACGGCGGCGAGCTCGATTTCGCCAAGCGGAACGAGTGCCTGAAGGCCGACACGGACACGATGGTCGCCACCGCCCGGGCCAACGTCGCCCGCACCGCCGCCGCCGGGGTGACGCTGGCGCGCGACGCCGGCGATCGCTGGGGCATCAACGACCGCATCCGCGACGAACTCGCCGCCGACCCGACCGCACTCGTGCGCTTCCGTTCGCCCGGCCTCGGGGTCAAGCGGCCGAAGCGCTACGGCGGCTTCATGGCCCGCGACATCGGCGAGGGCGTCGACCCGTCGACGACCATCGAGGCGATGGTCGAGGCGGTCGACGACGTCAAGGTGATCCTCACCGGCATCATCGACTTCGACGCCGGGGGGGTGAAGGGGGCGCCGCAGTTCTCGGCCGAGGAACTCGCGACCATCGTCGCGGTGGCGCATCGGGCGGGCAAGAAGACCTTCGCCCACTGCTCCGGGCTCGACGGGCTCGAGGTGGCGGTCGAGGCCGGCATCGATTCGATCGAGCACGGCTTCTTCATGAACCGCGCCGTCCTCGAGACCATGGCCGACAGGGGCATCGCCTGGGTGCCGACCTTTTCGCCGGTGCATTTCCAATGGGCCCGCCCCGAACTCGCCGGCTGGAGCGCCGCGACCATCGGCAACCTCCGCCGCATCCTCGACGGCCACCTCGAACACGTCGGCCTCGCCGATCGGCTGGGCGTGAACCTCGTCGCCGGCTCGGACGCCGGCAGCCCCGGGGTGCCGCACGGCGCCGGCCTCGTCGACGAGATCTTCCACTTCCTCGACGCCGGCCTCTCGATCACCGCCGCGCTCCATGCCGCCACCGCCCGCCCGCGCCGCCTGTGGGGCTGCGCGGCGGCGACGATCACGGCGGGGAGCGCCGCCGAGCTCGTGGCATTCGCCGCCTCACCCTTCGACGACCCGGCAGCGCTGAGGCACGGGCCGGTGGCGACGATCCGCGGTGATCGCCTCGTCCCCCACCCCCCGGCCGCGTGAGCCGGCGTCCGATCGTCGCGTCTGCGTCGCCGCGGATTGCGAAGCCGGCGGAGGAACCCCATCTCGCAGGCGATCGGGCATCGAACGGAGCGATCCGGTCGCGGTAGCCCGGGAGGGGGAGGATTCCATGCGTCGTCTCGCCGTTCTCTTCGGTCTCGCCGCGTCGCTCGCCGCCACCCAGGCGCTCGCCTGTTCCTGCGGGCCGCCGAACCCGAAGCGCACGGCCGCCTCGGTCGAGGTGCTCTTCGACGGCACCGTCCTCGACCAGCGGCTCGGCGTCGATATCGCCGGCAAGGAGGCGGCGTTGATCCGCGTGCGGGTCGATCGGATGATCCGCGGTCGGCCGCCGGCCTCGGGGGTGCTCACCCTCCATGCGCCGCCCCATCCGGCGATGTGCGGTGTCGACTATCGCGACGGTTTCGTCGGCAGGTTCGGCGCCCGCATGCACACCGGCGGCCTCTATACGTCCAGCTGCACCCAGTTCGACCTCAACCTCGATCGCTACCGCCGATGATCGGGGATTCCGATCGGCCGGCCCGATCGAAAAAACAGGAACAATCTATTTGAACGATGCCACCCCCCGCGTTAGCTTGCCCTCGTTCCGCGAGGCGGAGGTTTCGCGGAGTGAGGAGTTCTGCGGTTCTCGGGACCGCTCGCACCACCGGTGAAGCGCCTTTCCGACAGCGAGTCGGCGGCACGGAACGGGTGGGAGCGGTCGCCCGATCGGCGGCGGACCGAGAGCCGTGACGATGGAAGACCAAACGACCAACCAGACGGAGTAACCCGATGTCCCTGATCAACACGACCGTCAAGCCCTTCAAGGCCACCGCCTATCAGAACGGCAAGTTCATCGACGTCTCCGACGCCGACCTCAAGGGCAAGTGGTCCGTGGTGTTCTTCTACCCGGCCGACT
>ERZ1645187.296-NODE-296-length-47887-cov-6.308894_pt1 | contig 47887 bp, 38 predicted proteins | sample MGYA00575352_ERZ1645187 | MGnify/ENA primary metagenome ERZ1645187 (study PRJEB40837, sample SAMN11349314) | freshwater sediment metagenome | isolation source: river sediment | host: Sediment | place: India: Wazaribad , New Delhi | collected 2017-02-21 ... | reverse complement strand
GGGACGTGATCCTCGACTACAACAGTGCGGAAGGTGACGTGATCTATCTCCGCTTCCTCGGCTTCCACATCAATGTGGACAGAACCACTTTCATTGGTGATGCGGATTTCACCGCCAATGGCCGCAACATTCCGGAAATCCGGGTCTTTGAACAGAACGGTTCGCAGATCGTGGAGATTGACCGTCACGGCGACGGTATCGCCGATATGCAGATTGAGGTGCGCAGCCAGACGGCGCTCACTTTCGACGACTTTTTCTTCTGAGAAGACAGAGGCCGCTGAAGTCGCCTTGCCCCGATGGCAGGGCGGCTTTCGCTTTCAGAGCTTTGCGGCAATCTTTTTCATCCGCCGCTCGTGGTAGGCGCGGATGAGCTTCTCGAACTTCGCGTTGGTTACGTCTCCGCCCACGCCGGGGTAGGTCGTATCGATCTTCTTGCGCGAAGCCTCTTCCCGGTCCTTGGAGAGGGGATGGCTGCCATAGATCATGTTGGCGAGGCGCGACCCCTGTGGCGCATACTGGCGGAATACGCGCTGCACATTGACCATTTCTTCCGGGTCGTAACCAGCCGCCACCAGAATATCGATTGCGATGCTGTCTGCTTCGCGCTCCTGTGCGCGGATGGCTGCATTGACGGTGGCACCACCGCTCACGCGCAGCAGGCTGCCCAGGCTTTTTTCCATGGAGTCAGGCGTGATGGCGTCCGTGAGACTGCGGCCCGCCTTGCGGGCAATGCCGATCTGGCGCTGCTTGATGGGATGCCGGCGCAGCACATGGGCAATCTCATGGGCGAGAACGGCGGCCACCTGGCCCTCCGTATCGCAGTACATGAGCAGGCCTTCCTGCACCACGATGATGCCGCCACCCGGTGTGAAGGCGTTGATCTGCTGGTCTTTCACCAGCACCAGCTTGTAGTCTGTGCCTTGCGTGTTCAGCGGCACGACGAGCCGGTCAACGACACCCTGCAAATGGGACTGCATCGCCTTGTCATCGGACTTTCCGAGACGCTTCACCCATTGCGCGGCGAGTTCCTCCGCATGTTGGCGTTCCTCCACGGGCGTGTCATCAAAGGCACGGTCCATTTCCTGCGGGGAAGCGCCGATCTGCTTGGCCATCGCCTTGCGGAACTGCGCTTTCTCATGTTCGAGGATGTAGCTGACGGAGTTGCGGCCGGATGTGCAGCCGCTCAGTGCAAGGGCCAAGGCCATTGCTGCAAGTGGAACCGTCATCCGTGATTTCAAGCGCCATCGCCTGTGCATATTCGCCCCATGCAAAGGTAGTTCGTCGCCGCCGTCAATTTCTTGCCGTGATTTGCCCGCTTTCGCAAGAGAACAATCCACAATTCCATAAGGTGCGAATATCCTTATGCAAATCCTTCGCGCGCGAGGACTTGACGGATGCTCGTGGCCATTTTGTCCACCATTTCGGCCAATTCGCTGTCGCTGGCGTTGTAGGGCGGTGCCAGAATCACCACGTCGCCATTCACGCCATCGACATTGCCACCGACCGGATAGCAGATGAGTCCGTTGCCCAATGCCTGCTGCCTGATCTTCATGTAGAGCTTGTGCGCCGCATCGAACGGTTTCCTCGTCTTGCGATCAGCGACCAGCTCCGTGCCGATGAAATGTCCACGGCCCCGGATGTCGCCAATGGCATCTATGCCGGACAAGGCTTCGGCAATCATGACTTTCAGCTTGGTCTCGTTTTTCGCAACCCGTTCAACGAGATTTTCCCGCGCAACGATCTTCTGCACGGCGATGCCTGCAGCGCAGCAGGCTGTGTGCCCTGTGAAAGTGTGGCCCGTCATCGGTGCGCCATGGGCGGCCACAAGCGCCGCAGAGACCTTGTCGCTATAGATCGCCGCGCCCAGGGGCAGGTAGCCTGCGGCAAGTCCCTTGGCCACGGTCATGATGTCCGGTGTCACACCATCTTTCTCCAGCGCCCGCCACGTGCCGGTGCGACCGGCGCCGCACATCACTTCGTCAGCAATCATCAGCACGCCGTGGCGGTCGCAGATCTCGCGCACGCGCTTGGCATAGCCATCTGGCGCAGGCACGCAACCGCCTGCAGCACCCACCACAGGCTCGAAAATGAAGGCGGCAATCGACTGCGGTCCTTCCCGCAGGATGGCTTCCTCAAGTTCGCGGGCGCTGGCTTCACCTGCTGATTCTGCTGTCGCGCCCGAGATGGGGCGATAGATGTTGGCAGGGGATACCCGCACCGCGTCAATGAATGCGCCTTCGAAAGCGGTGCGCCGCTCAAGAAAGCCTGACACGCCAAGCGCCCCGAGTGTGTTTCCGTGCCAGCTGCGTTCGCGGGCAATGAACTTCCGGCGGCTCTTGGCACCGATGGCGGTCTGGTACTGCAGGGCCAGCTTCAGCGCACTTTCCACCGCCTCGCTGCCGCCCGTCACGAACACCATGTGGTTGAGGCCTCCGCCGCAACGCTGGCGGATGATCTCGGAAAGCTCCTCCAGGGCATCGGTGGTGAAATTGTAGCGGTAGCCATGCGCGATCCGGTCCAACTGCACCCGGATGGCTTCATTCACCTCGGCATTGGCATGGCCGATGCAATAGACCGCAGGCCCGCCCGACCCGTCGATGTACACCTTGCCGTCCACATCATGCAGGTAGCATCCCTTGGCCCATGCCACCTTTGGCAACTGGCCCGTGGAATGGATGTTGGCTGGAAGTGTCGCGGAGGCGTTCATGATGCTGGACTGTTCCCTGTCTTTTGTTGCTAAACTGGCACGGCAGAAACAGAAAATCCATGATCACCCTTTACGACGACATTCAACGCAGCCACGCTCCTGAAACATTTCTGGTGGCCGGCCGCCCGCAACCCATCCCGGAAAAGCCCGTTCGCATCGACATGCTCATGAAGGGCGTGCGCTATGTGGGCAGCCATGTGGAAGCGCCACCGCCCATCAGCAGCGAACTCTTGGCGCTGGTTCACGACCAGCGCTATCTCACGTTCCTTGAAACCCTGCGCGAACGCTGGGGCCATGTGCCGGACTCAAGCGACATTCCGCTGCCCAATGTTTACGCCATCCAGCGCGCCAGCCTTCCGCCCATCGGCTATCCCGAGGCGGTTGTCGGCCAGGCTGGCTATCACCTGGGTGACGGTGCCTGTCCGGTCACGGCCACCACCCTTGCCGCAGCCAAGGCCAGTGCCGCCTGTGCTGCCGAAGGGGCCCGCCGCATCGCCGGCGGGGAGCGCCTTGTCTATGCGCTCTGCCGCCCACCGGGGCATCACGCGGCTTCCGACCTCGCGGCAGGCTTCTGCTTCTTCAACAACGCCGCGCTGTCAGCCGAAATGCTCACCCGCGCCGGCCACCGCACGGCAATCCTTGATATCGACGTGCACCACGGCAATGGCACCGAAGCGATCTTCTACGACCGCGCCGATGTGCTGACGGTGTCCATCCATTGCCACCCCCGGCGCTTCTATCCCTTCTTCTGGGGCTATGCCGATGAGCGGGGCAGGGGTGCGGGCGAAGGCTTCAATCTTAACCTGCCGCTGGAACGCGGCGCCGACATCAACATCTATCTCGCAGCCCTTGAGCAGGCCTTGCAGCGCATCGCCGATTTTGCGCCAACCCGTCTGGTTCTGGCCTCAGGTCTGGATATTGCCATTGATGACCCCTTCAAGGCCTTTGCCATCCGCACCGAGGACTTCGCCCAGATCGGCGCGCGCATTGCGCAGATGCGCCTGCCCACGCTGGTGGTGCAGGAGGGGGGGTACCCTTCCGAAACATTGGGAGACAACCTTGCTTCCTTGCTGAAAGGGCTCGGCGCATGAGCGTCGGCTTCCGCCCCATGCGTGACGGCCAGGAGGATGCAGTCGCCGCCATGGTGCGGCAATTGCCGAAAGACCTGGGCCTGCCAGTGGTGCCGAAACTCACGGGTGAAGGTTTGCGCAAGGCCAGGGGGCTGGTGCAGGTGACCGTCGCGGAAGATTCGGGCCTGCTGCTGGGTGCCTGCCTCTGGTTGTTGACATTCTCCACCTGGCGGGGCTGCAAGGGCATGTATGTTGTTGACCTGTTTGTCATGGAACATGCCCGCGGCAAGAAAGTGGGAGAGCGCCTCCTGCAGTCGGCCATGAAACAGGCGGCGGCTGAAGGCGCGGAGTTCGTCAAGCTGGAGGTGGACGAGAGCAACACCGGCGGTGCACGGTTCTACGACCGACTTGGCTTCGGCCGCCACCCGGAGGACGAACTCTTCATCATGGAAGCAGAAACGCTCAAGACATTTGTCGACAGGAGATTGTGATGACCATCAAGACAGTGGGTTTGATTGGCGCTGGCCTCATGGGCCACGGCATCGGCAGGAACGTGGTGGAAAAGGGCTTTGCCCTCGTCACCATGGCGCACCGCAACCGTGAACCGGTGGAGGATCTGGTGAAGCGTGGCGCAAAGGAACTTGGCTCGCCCGCCGAGATCGCGAAGGCAAGCGACATGGTCATCATCTGCGTGACCGCCACACCCCAGGTCGAAGAAGCCGTCTATGGCGCAAATGGCATTCTTGCCGCAGGCAAATCCGGCCTCATCGTCGCCGACTGCTCGACGGCCATTCCGGAAGCAACCGTGAAGATTTCGGCCGACTGCGCCGCCAAGGGCGTGACCTTCATCGACACGCCAATGACCCGCACACCGAAGGAGGCGGAGGCCGGCAAACTGGGCTTGATGGTCGGGGGTGACCCGGGCGTGCTGGAAAAAATCCGCCCCGTTCTTTCAACCTTCGCAGACATGATCATCCACACCGGTGCGGTAGGAAGCGCGCACCAGGTCAAGCTGATCAACAATTTCCTCTCGCTGGGCCATGCCGCCATCGCGGCGGAAGCTATCAGCGTCGCCACCAAGGCGGGCGTTGACATGACGGCACTGCGCGACATCATCATGGGCGGCGGTGGTGCTTCAGTGATGTTCAGCCGCCTGATCAACGTGCCGCTGAGTGACGATGACAGCCACGCCAAGTTCGCCATCCGCAACGCCCGCAAGGACCTGCGCTACTACACCAACATGACCGAGAACATGCCGGTCGCTTCTCCCATCGCGGAGGCCATTCACCAGACCTATGTGCTGGCCGATACTTTGGGCTACGGCGAGCGCTATGTGCCGCGCCTCATCGACATGATGGTCAAGAACAGCGGCGGAAAATGACAGGTTGACTCCGGACCCGTGCCCATGTGACTGCCAGAAAAAAGGGTTTCGAGACATGAGCATCGCATTCGTTTTTCCGGGGCAGGGCAGCCAGGCCGTCGGCATGGGCAAGGCCTTGGCTGAGCAGTTTGCCGCCGCCCGCGCCGTTTTTGCCGAGGTGGACGAGGCGCTGTCGCAGAACCTGTCGAAAATCATGTGGGAAGGCCCGGAGGCCGACTTGACACTCACTGAAAACGCCCAGCCCGCCCTCATGGCGGTCAGCATGGCGGTGGTGCGCGTGCTGGAAACAGAGCATGGCATCACGGTCGGCGGAACGGCCGCTTGCGTCGCCGGTCATTCGCTGGGCGAGTATTCGGCGCTGGCCGCAGCCGGAACCTTCTCGCTGGCCGATACGGCGCGGCTTCTGAAAATCCGCGGCAAGGCCATGCAGGCTGCAACGCCCGTGGGCACAGGCGCCATGGCGGCGCTCCTCGGCCTTGATTTTGCCGCCGCAGCCGCGGCCGCTGCCGAAGGCGCGCAGGGTGACGTTTGCCAGGCTGCCAATGACAACAGCGATGGACAGGTGGTGATTTCCGGCCACAAGGCGGCCGTTGAACGCGCCGCCGAAATCGCCAAGACCAAGGGCGCGAAACGCGCCGTCATGCTGCCGGTCTCCGCGCCCTTCCATTGCGCGCTGATGCAGCCCGCCGCTGATGCGATGGCGGAGGCCCTGGGCAAGGTGGCGATGCACGCGCCTGCCGTTCCCGTCATCGCCAATGTCAAGGCGGCGCCACTCAGCGATCCTGCGGCGATCCGCGCTTCCCTCGTGGCCCAGGTCACCGGCACGGTGCGCTGGCGCGAATGCGTGGCCCACATGGCAGCGCAGGGCGTCACGCTGTTTGTTGAACTGGGCTCCGGCAAGGTGCTCACGGGCCTTGCCAAGAAGAACGCTCCCGCAGCCCAGGCCATCGCCATCGGCACGCCGGACGATTTTGCAGCTGCTCTTCCCCTTCTGAAAGGTTGACCGATCATGTTTTCTCTCGCAGGCAAGACTGCCCTCATCACCGGCGCATCGGGCGGCATTGGTGCTGCCGTGGCCAAGGCCCTGCACGGGGCGGGGGCCACCATCGCCATCTCGGGAACACGCGCCGCAGTGCTGGACGAATTGAAGGCGGCACTTGGCGGCGAACGGGTGCACGTCGTCACCTGCAACCTCTCCAGTTCTGAAGATGTCGAGAAGCTCATTCCCGCGGCGGAAGCAGCCATGGGCGGTCTTGACATCCTCGTCAACAATGCCGGCATCACCCGTGATGGCCTCGCCATGCGCATGAAGGACGAAGACTGGCAAGCGGTGATCGACGTCAACCTCACGTCCTCCTTCCGCCTCGCCCGCGCCGCCATGAAGCTGATGATGAAGAAGCGCTGGGGCCGCATTGTTTCCATCACTTCGGTCGTCGGCGTCACCGGCAATCCGGGTCAGGCCAACTATGTGGCCAGCAAGGCGGGCCTCATCGGCATGTCGAAGTCGCTGGCGCAGGAACTGGCCAGCCGCAACGTGACCGTGAACTGCGTCGCCCCCGGCTTCATCGCCACCGCCATGACCGAGGCCCTGAACGACAAGCAGAAGGAAGCCATCCTCGGGCGCATTCCCGCAGGCCGCATGGGCTCGTCGGACGATATCGCCGCCGCCGTTCTCTATCTCGCCTCGGAAGAAGCGGGCTACGTCACCGGCCAGACCCTGCACGTCAACGGCGGCATGGCAATGATCTAGCGCTGCGGCGCGGTTGCTGACGCGAAGGAGCGGATTTCTTCAAGGAAAATGTCGCCAAACTGTTCGAGCTTGCTGGCGCCGACGCCGTTCACCTCGCCGAAATCCCATTTCGTCAGCGGCATCTTTTGCGCCATGTCGATCAGGCTGCGGTCGGAGAAGATGATGTAGGCCGCAACACCGCGCGCTTTCGCCAGACGCAGGCGCAGCGCCTTGAGGCGCGCCAGCAGGGCATCGGCGCGCGGATCGGCCTCGCCATTGTCTGACGCCACGGACGTGCGCTTGTCCTTGCGCGCCACCCGCACCATGTCCGGCCGGTAGCGGAAAGCCGTTGTCCCGTCCTCCACCGCCCGCCCCTTGGCCGACAGCGACAATCCGCCGAAGCCCGCCACATCAATTGTCAGCAGGCCGCCCCCCACCATCTGCCGGATGAAGGACTGCCAATAGCTGCGGCTGTGCGCGGAACCCTTGCCGAACATGGGCAGCGATTGATGGCTGAAGTTCATCACCTTCTCGCTGGCCTTGCCCAGCAGGATGTCAGCGATGTGGGCTGCACCGAAACGCTCGCCACTCGCCGTGATGGCTGCGCAGACCAGCTTGGCCTCTGCCGTGCCGTCAACAAGATCGACGGGCTCCAGGCACACATCGCAGTTGCCGCATGGCTCCGAAAACTCGCCGAAATAGCCGAGCAGGGATTGGCGGCGGCAGTCCGGCGTCTCGCAATAGGACACCAGCGCATCAAGCCGCTTGTGCTCCCGCCGCGCCCGCTCCGGCCCGGCCCCTTCATCATCAATGAAGCGCCTGCGCATCTGGATGTCCTGCAGGCCAAACACCATGTGCGCCTCCGCCGGTCTGCCATCGCGCCCGGCTCGCCCGATCTCCTGGTAGTAGGCATCGAGCGACTGCGGCAGGTCGGCATGAAAGACAAAGCGCACATCCGGCTTGTCGATGCCCATGCCGAAAGCGATGGTGGCACAGACGATGATGCCCGTCTCGGTCATGAACAGGTTCTGCGCCTCGGCCCGGTCCTCGGCGGAAAGTCCGGCGTGGTAGGCCACCGCCCTGAACCCCTTGGCTGACAGGAACGCGGCCAATTCCTCCACGCTCTTGCGCGACAGGGCGTAGACAATGCCGCTGGCGCCGCGCTGCCCCGTCACAAACTCCAGAAGCTGGCTCTTGCTGTTGTTCTTCGGTTTGACCGTGAGCCGGATGTTCGGCCTGTCAAAACCGGCGACGAACTCCTGCACCGCGCCGCCGAACAGCTTGGCGGTGATGTCCCTCCGCGTCACTTCATCAGCCGTCGCCGTGAAAGCGCCGATGGGCACGCCGGGAAAGGCGGTACGCAGCGATTTCAGTGCATCATACTCGGGCCGGAAAGCGGCACCCCATTGCGACATGCAATGCACTTCATCCACCGCGATGAGATTGACCTCCAGCTGCCGCAAAGCCCCGATCATGCGCTCTGTCATCAGCCGTTCCGGCGAGAGATAGAGAATGCGGACATCACCTGCTGCCACCCGCTTCCACACAGCAACGTTGGCCTCACGATTGGCCGAAGAGTTGATTGTCTCCGCCGCCACGCCAGTGAGTTTCAGGGCTGCTACCTGATCCTGCATCAGCGCCACCAGTGGCGAGACAACGATGGCAAGCCCTCCGCGGGCGAGGGCTGGAATTTGGTAGCACAGGGATTTGCCTGCCCCCGTCGGCATCACCGCCAGTGCGTGTCCGCCGGACGCGAGGCAAGCGACAATCTCCTCCTGTCCGGGACGGAAACTGTCATAGCCAAAGACGGTGCGGAGGATGCTGTGAATGTCGCCCAAGGGAAACCTGAATCAGTTGCCGCGCTTGTAACCGACACAACCGCAACGGCCAAACAGGGAATGCCATGCACGGCCCGCACTCTTGCCCAGGGCGGCGGGAGGTGCTTAGCTTTATTTTTGGAAGCTGAAGTAAATCAGCCGGACGGATGGGAGATTTGCCAACATGCGTTTGTCTCGCAGGACTTTCGGGGCAGGCATCGCCGCCTTCACTGTCGCGCTGGCTTCAGTCCCTTCCCATGGTGCCGAAGCCCCGCATGTGCTTCGCCGCTGGTACACGCTCATCCTGGAACTGGTGCGGCAAACGCCCACCTATTCGCCACCCGTGGCCGCGCGCGCCTTTGCCTACCTCGGCATCACGACATTCGAGGCCGTGGCCAGCGGCTCACAGACGCTGCAGTCGCTCGCCGGTCAGGTGAAAGGACTGGCGAACCTCCCGCAACGCAAGCCCGGCGTTGCCTATGATGAAGCTGTCATCGTCCACGCGGCCATGGCCTTCGCATCGCAGACCTATTTCGGCAACACCGGCCCTTCGGGCCAGCGCGCCATGAAGGCGCTGGAAAAGAAGTTGCATAAGGAAGCCGCTGCGGGCCTTGCCGCAGGCGTGTGGGAGGAGAGTGCGGCCTATGGCAAATCCGTGGGCGAACACATCTTCGCGTGGTCGAAGGGAGATGGCGGTGCCGTGGTCGAGAACCTCGGCTTTCCGGCGGAATGGAAGCTGACACCGGGACCCGCCCATTGGGTGCCCACCAGCACCATCGCCCTCCAGCAGGCACCGCTGCTGCCCGCCTGGGGCAACAATCAGCCGATTGCCATGCCGGAAGCAGGCGCATGCCCATTGCCGCCCCCGCCGGATTACAGCGAGGACAAGGAGTCGGAGTTCCACAGGCAGGCATTGCAGGTGGTGGATGCAGTGAAGAATCTCACGCAGGAACACAAGGCCATCGCGCGCTTCTGGTCGGATGATCCCATGCTTTCGCCCACGCCACCCGGCCACTGGATGTGGATTGCCATGCAGATCTTCGAGAAGGAGAACACGGACCTCGAAAAATCCGTGGAAGTGCTGGCGCGCCTCGGCATCGCCATCAACGACGGCTTCATCGCCTGCTGGCGCACAAAGGTCGAATTCGACCTTCTGCGGCCAGTCACCTATATCAAGCGCGTGATTGACAAGGCCTGGGAACCGCTGCTGATCACGCCGCCCTTTCCGGAATATCCCAGCGGTCACTCCACCCAGTCCGGTGCCGCGGCCACGGTTCTCGCCAAGGATTTTGGTGACCCCTTCGCCTTCACAGATGCCACCCATGTGCGAGATGGATTGGCACCGCGCAGCTTCAAGTCATTCTGGGAGGCGGCGGAGGAGGCGGCTGTGTCGCGTCTCTACGGCGGCATCCATTTCAGGGCAGCAATTGACCGGGGGCTGGAGCAGGGCAAATGCGTCGGCACATTCGTCAACATGTTGAAAACCCGCAAGGCATGAGGCGCGCAGCCCTTTGCGCTGTGCTGCTGCTGGCAACCGCCAGAGCAGCAAGCAGCGAATCCGTCTTGCGCTTCAGCGACCAGACACACACGTCCGGCATCACGTCAGTCTATGCCGGCGACTACGAGTTCACCGTTGGAGGAGGGGCCTCCAGCTTCGACTGCAACGGTGACGGATTCTCCGAACTGTTCCTGGCGGGCGGCGAAAATCGAGCCACACTCTACCAGAACCGCAGCGCGCAAGGCGGCGATCTCGCCTTCACGGCCATTCCCTCAGGCCTTGAACTCACCCGCGTGCTGGGCGGCTATCCGCTCGACATCAATGCCGATGGAACCATGGATGTGGTGCTGCTGCGCTCCGGCGAAAATGTCGTGATGAAGGGCCTTGGCAACTGCCGCTTCGCCCGCGCCAACGAGGAATGGGGTTTTGCCGGAGGCAATGCCTGGTCCACCGCATTTGCCGCGACATGGGAGAAGGGCGCCAACTGGCCCACCATCGCCATTGGCAACTATGTGGACCGCTTCGAGGAAATCTCGCCCTGGGGCTCCTGCACCGCCAACTGGCTGCACCGTCCGAACGGCGCGGAGACGCGCTTTGCCAGCCCGCTTGCCCTGACGCCCAGCTTCTGCCCGCTCTCCATCATCTTCACCGATTGGTCACGGCGCGGCACGCCTGATCTCCGGGTTTCCAATGACCGCCAGTATTATGAAGGCGGGCAGGAACAGATGTGGCGCATGGAGTCGGGCCATCCACCGCAGCTCTATGCCGACAAGGATGGTTGGAGGTATGTCCGCATCTGGGGCATGGGCATCACCAGCTACGACATCAATTTTGATCAGTACCCGGAATATTTCCTCACGAGCATGGCTGACAACCGCCTGCAGGCGCTGGCGGCAGTGCCGCAGGAAGGCCAGCCAAAGCCTGCCTACAAGGACATCGCCTATCCGCTGGGGCTGACGGCGCACCGCCCCTTCATGGGCGAAGACCTGCGCCCGTCGACGGCCTGGCATTCGCAATTCGAAGACGTCAACAATGATGGCCGCGTCGATCTCTTCATCGCCAAAGGCAATGTGGCGGAGATGCCGGACTTCGCCCAGAAGGATCCGAACAATCTTCTGGTACAGGGACCGGATGGCAAATTCATCGAGGTGGCTGACAAGGCCGGCGTTGCTTCCACCAACACGGCGCGCGGCGGCCTGCTGGCCGATCTCAACCTTGATGGAAAACTTGATCTGGTCGTCGTAAACCGTTGGGTTGGCGCGGAAATCTGGAAGAATGAATCCGAAGGTCTTGGCCGTTTCCTGCAACTGCGCCTGCGCCAGGATGGCCCAAACCGCGATGCCATCGGAGCCTGGATTGAAGTGAAGCGGGCTGACGGCAAGATCATGCGCCGCGAACTCTATTCCGGTGCGGGCCATGTCAGCGGAGCGCTGGACTGGTGGCACTTCGGCGTCGGTGAGTTGCAACAGGCTGAGGTGCGCGTGCTCTGGCCCGGCGGTGAAACAGGACCATGGGAGACACTGGACACCAACGCCTTCTATGTGCTGGAGCGTGGTAAGCCCGCCCACCATTGGATTCCCGCTCCGTCACCTTGAGAGACGAAACAAAACCCGCCGCCGCCACCTGGCTTCTCGGTTTCACGCAGATCATCGGCTACGGATCGCTGTACTACAGTTTTTCGATCCTGGCGGACGACATCGCCGCGACATTTGGCTGGACACAGGCAGGGTTCTTCGGCGTGTTCTCGCTGGCGCTTCTCGCAGGGGCTTTTGTAGCGCCCTTTGTCGGCCGCATGCTGGACCGGTTTGGCGCGGCCCGCATGATGAGCCTCGGAACGGTGCTCAGCGCTGTCATGCTGGCCGTCACTGCCTGGGCACCGGGACCGCTGACCTTCGTTGCCGCGTTGATGCTGATGCAGGTGGTCTCGTGTTTCGTACTCTATGACGCGGCCTTTCCCGCGCTGGTCCAATTGGTTCCGGCCGATGGCCGCCGCCGAATTGTCCATCTCACGTTGATCGCGGGCTTTGCATCATCGCTGTTCTGGCCGCTGACGAATTGGCTCGACGGCCATCTCGGCTGGCGCGTGACCCTTTCGCTCTATGCCCTCGCCAACGTCGTATTCTGTTTTCCCGCGCACCTGCTGGTCGCGCGCTGGACCCGGACCGCGTTGGCGGCAGGCACGTCACGGACTCCGACTGCTGATTCAGCACTCCCTCATGCCACGGTGCCTGCAGTCAGACTCTCACAGGCCATGTGGCTGGTGACCGCCGGTTTCGCCTTTTCCAGCCTGGCGCTCTCAGCGGTCCTCTCGCAGATGGTGCCGCTTCTGCAGGCCCTGGGCTTTGGCGCATCGGCGCTGGCTGTCTCCACGTTGTTTGGTCCGGCCCAGGTGGTTGTTCGTTTTGGCAGCCTGGTGTTTCCCGGACAGCGCCATCCCTTGACGGTCGGAATGTTCGCGCTGGCTCTTCTGCCGCTGGGTCTGGTGATCGCGGCAACGGGCGCTCCGGCGTTTCCGGCGGCAGTTGTCTTTGTCGTCCTCGTCGGCTTGTGTTCGGGATTGAAGAGCATTGTGCAGGGCACAGTTCCGCTCGTCCTGTTCGGGCCAAAGGGATTTGGGTCACGGCTGGGTTTCATGGCCGGATTCCGCTACGCCTCCGGCGCACTGGCGCCGTTCCTGTTTTCCTTTGTCAGCGGTTTGACCTCCGCCAGTTCGGCAGCGCTGGTGTTTGCCGCACTCGGCATGCTGGGCGTTCTCGCCCTGTGGCTGGTCACGCGCCTTCTCCAGCCCGCAGCAGGCTGAATTTCCACCGTATTTTTCCCCCTTTTGACGCCTGCCCGAACTGTGCTAGTTACCCCCGGCGGCTTGAGGGGGACCCCACGCAAGGTGTCCGGACCGCCAGGGCGTGAGAACAGTTATTAGGACAATTGCACATGAGCGATATCGCTGAACGGGTTAAGAAGATCGTTGTCGAGCACCTGAGCGTGGACGGCGACAAGGTGAAGGCTGAAGCCAGCTTCATCGACGATCTCGGTGCCGACAGCTTGGACACCGTGGAACTCGTGATGGCCTTCGAAGAGGAATTCGGCATTGAAATCCCGGATGACGCTGCCGAAACCATCCAGACGGTCGGCGACGCCGTGAAGTTCATCGAGAAGGCCCAGGCCTGACCGGTGCGTCCGGCCGAGGCCGGACAAAAAGAATGCGCGGAAACGCGGGGGCAGGGCTTGAAAATCCTGTGGCCCCGCGTTTTCCTGTGCGAGTCTCGTTGATTGCGCTTCCATGAAGAGGAAATGACATGCGCCGTGTGGTCGTCACTGGTTTGGGAATCGTTTCGCCGCTCGGCAATGGCGTGGAGACCACCTGGTCCAACATGCTGGCGGGCAAGTCAGGTGCGGGCACCATCACGCGATTCGATGCTTCCGACCTTCCCACGCGCATTGCCTTCGAAGTAAAGGAAGGCGACGGCAGCAACGGCACACTCAAGCGCGACGACTGGATCGATCCGAAAGACCAGCGCCGCTACGACGACTTCATCCAGTTTGCCCTCATCGCCGCCAAGCAGGCCATGAAGGACTCCGGCCTTGAACTCAAGACCGAGGAAGAGCGTTACCGCGCCGGTGTTCTGGTGGGCTCCGGCATCGGCGGTCTCACCGGCATCCAGGACACCACACTCCTGATGAAGGAAAAGGGCCCTCGCCGGGTGTCTCCCTTCTTCATCCCGGGTTCGCTCATCAACCTTGCGGGCGGACTCATCTCCATCAACTTCGGCCTCAAGGGTCCGAATCACGCGGTCGTCACGGCCTGCGCCACCGGCACCCATGCCATCGGCGATGCGGCCCGCATCATCGCCGTCGGTGATGCCGACGTGATGGTGGCAGGTGGTGCTGAATCAGCGATCTGCCGCATCGGCATTGCCGGCTTCATCGCCTGCAAGGCCTTGTCCTCCGCCTTCAACGACACGCCGGACAAGGCCTCGCGTCCCTATGACAAGGACCGTGACGGATTTGTCATGGGCGAGGGCGCGGGCATTCTCGTGCTCGAAGAGTATGAACACGCCAAGGCACGCGGCGCGAAGATCTATGCCGAACTCATCGGCTACGGCATGTCAGGTGATGCCTATCACATCACCGCACCCTCCGAAGACGGTGACGGGGCCTTCCGCTGCATGCAGGCCGCCCTCAAGCGCGCAGGCATCTCGGCTGGCGACATCGACTACATCAACGCCCACGGCACCTCGACCCCGCTGGGTGACGAAATCGAACTGCGCGCAGTGGAACGACTCATCGGCAACAATGCGGCGCGAGTGGCCATGTCTTCAACCAAGTCAGCCGTTGGCCATCTCCTCGGTGCCGCGGGTGCTGTGGAAGCGGTGTTTTCAATTCTCGCCATGCGCGACAACATTTGCCCGCCCACGTTGAACCTCGACAATCCATCGGTCGAAACCGCCATGGACCTTGTGCCGCACACGGCCAGGAAGAAGGAAATCAACACAGTTCTGTCCAATTCCTTTGGTTTTGGTGGCACCAACGCCTCATTGATTTTCCGCCGCGCGGCAGCGTAAAACAGGGGCGCGCGAGGGCCCCCTGACGTGAACAACGACCAGCCAATCAGACTGCCGGATACGGACATGCGCAAGCCGCGCCGCTCTGCCGTGATGCGCGTGCTCGGCTGGCTTGTCGGTCTCGGTGTTCTCTCTGCCCTGCTGGCGGCCGTCGCCGGGTCCTGGCTCTATGCCAGTTACACCGCCCCGGGGCCGCTCGCTGAACCCGTCATCGTCAACGTGCCGAAGAACCTCGACCGCATGCAGATCGCGCACCTGCTGCACGACAAGGGTGTTGTCAGCGAACCGATGGTCATGGGGATAGCCGCCATTGCCCAGGGCCTGCGCGGCGCATCAATGAAGGCGGGTGAATACGAGTTCCCTTCCGGCGCATCCATGGCGGATGCCTTCAACATCATGGCTTCGGGCCGTGTCGTCATGTACAAGCTCACCGTGCCGGAAGGCTGGACCAGCGAGATGGCTGTCAACCGCATGCGTGAGCAGGAGCCCATGGCAGGCGAGATTGCCGCCGTGCCGCCCGAAGGCGCGGTCATCGCCAACACCTATCTTTACGCCCGTGGCAAGGACCGCCAGCAGCTGCTGGATGAAATGGTGACTGCTCAGACCAAGCTGGTGGATGACGTCTGGGCAAGGCGGCCCGCCGACTCGATCATCAAGACGAAAGAGGAACTGGTCACGCTTGCCTCCATCGTCGAGAAGGAAACCGCAAAGCCTGAGGAGCGCCCGCGCGTCGCCGCCGTGTTCCTCAACCGCCTGAAGGCGGGCATGCGTCTCCAGTCTGATCCCACGATCATCTATGGCATCGCAGGCGGCAAGGGAAAGCTCGACCGCCCGATCAGCCAGAGCGACATTGAGGCCGAAACACCCTACAACACCTACCGCATCAACGGCCTGCCGCCGGGGCCGATCGCCACGCCCGGCAAGGACGCGCTGGAAGCCGTGATCACTCCCGCCGCCGTCAACGATCTCTACTTCGTCGCTGATGGAACGGGCGGCCACGTCTTTGCCGCCACGCTGGAAGAGCACAACGCCAATGTGAAGAAGTGGCGCGCCATCGAAGCAGGCCAGACGCCGCCTCCGCAACCTGCAGCACCTGCGGAAGCGGCAGCAGCACCTGCCGGGGCTGCTCCGGAAACGCCTCCCGCACAGCAGGCCGCATTGCCCAATGTAGCGGAAGAAGAGGCGCTCAACGCAACCGCCAACCAGCAGGCTGCGGACCCCGTGCCAGCGCCCGCCGCACCTGCGGAAGCCGCCGCCGCGGAACCGGCCGCGGCTGTGCTCAAGCCCGGCACATTGGTGAAAGTCGGCAACATTCTCGTGCCCATCCCCACCCTCAAGAAGCCGAAGCCCTGAACGGCGCCTTCCGCCGCGTTTCCCTTGCGCCGCCCGATGCGCTACGAAACCCGTGGCGCAGATGATTCAAGGCTGGTGTGCATGACAATCAATTCCATGACGGGGTTTGCCCGCGAATCCGGCAGTCTTGACGACTGGTCCTGGCAATGGGAATTGAAAAGCGTGAACGGCAAGGCGCTGGACATGCGCCTGCGCCTGCCGCCTGGCCTGGAACATCTCGAAGTCGATGTGCGCCAGCGCCTGCAGAAGGCGATGAAGCGCGGCAACCTGCAGATCAACCTCAACCTGGCCAACAGCAACACGCGCGAAACCGTTTCTGTGAACCAGGCGCTGCTGGCCGAACTCACGGCAATTGCCGAACGTCTGCGCGCCGAAATCAAGGCACCGCCCCTGCAGGCGGAAGCGCTGCTCGCCCTGCGCGGTGTCATCGAACCTGTCCGCAGTGAAGTGACAGAGGCCGAGGCCGCCAGCCGCGACGCCGCACTTCTACGGAATTTCGACCAGGCCCTGATAGCCCTGCAGGCCGCCCGTGCCGCGGAGGGCAAACGCCTGCTGGCGGTGCTCCGCGAGCAATTGCTCAGGATTGGCCAACTGGCCGATGCCGCCCGCAAAAATCCGGCCCGTTCCCCCGATGTCATCAAGGCGCGGCTGCGCGAACAGGTGGCCCGCCTCATGGAGGCAGGCACGGCATTCGATGAACAGCGCCTGCACCAGGAGGCCATGCTGGTGGCAACCCGCAGTGACATCCAGGAGGAACTTGACCGCCTGTTCTCACACATCGAGGCAGCGGAATCCTTGCTGGCTTCCGGCGAACCGGTGGGACGCAAGTTCGATTTTCTGGCCCAGGAGTTCAACCGCGAGGCCAATACGCTCTGTTCCAAGGCCATCGACAAAAGCCTCACCGCCATCGGACTTGACCTCAAGACCGTGATCGACCAGATGCGCGAGCAGGTTCAGAACATCGAGTGACGGCATGCCCACACTGACGCACATTCCCCGCCGCGGACTTCTCTTCGTCATGTCGTCGCCCTCGGGCGCGGGCAAGACAACGCTCTCGCGCAGGCTGCTGGCGGCGGACCAGAACATCACCATGTCCGTTTCCGTGACCACGCGCAAACCCCGCCCCGGCGAAACCGATGGCAAGGACTACCATTTCATCTCCCAGTCGCGCTTTGACGAGATGGTGGAGAAGAAGCAGTTGCTGGAATACGCGACTGTTTTCGGTAATTCCTACGGCACCCCCCGTGCGCCTGTTGAGGCGGCGCTGGACGAAGGCCGCGACGTGTTGTTTGACATCGACTGGCAAGGCACCCAGCAGCTTGCCCAGAACATGAAGGATGACCTGGTACGCCTCTTCATCCTGCCGCCCACGGCGGATACCCTGCGTGAACGGCTGATCAGGCGCGCCCAGGATTCATCTGCCGTCATCGCCAAGCGCATGGCCGAGGCCAGCCACGAGATCAGCCACTGGCCGGAATATGACTATGTGGTGGTCAACGATGACGTCGAAGAAAGTCACCGCATGGTCATGGCCATCCTCACTGCCGAGAGGCTACGCCGTCACCGCCAGCTGGGGCTCACCGATTTCGTCCGTGGGCTGACAAAAAAGTTGTGATCACGCCTTTTGCGCAAGCCGGGCGAAGTCACTCACGCCAAGTTCCTCGGCCCGGCGTGTCGGTGCGATGCCAAGCCGCTCCAGAACACCTTCAGGCGAAGCGAATACGGTCTTGAGGCTTTGCCGCAGCATCTTGCGGCGCTGGCCAAAGGCCGCTGCCGTCACCCGCTCCAGTGTTTTCACATCGCAGCTGACCAGTGGCATCACGGGCAAGAGCTGAACGATGGCTGACGTCACTTTCGGCGGTGGCGTGAAGGCGCTGCGGTGAACATCGAAGAGCTTGTGCACGGAGCAGCGCCACTGGCACAGCACGGAGAGTCGGCCATAGTGCTCAGTCCCCGGTTTCGCGGCAATGCGTTCGGCCACCTCCTTCTGGAACATCAGGGTGAGTGACGAGAACCAGGGTGGCCACGCCCCTTCCGTCAGCCACCCCGTGAGCAGCGGCGTGCCGATATTGTAGGGCAGGTTGGCCACGATCTTCGCAGGCCCGGGCACGAGAGTGGCCCAATCCACTGCCATTGCGTCACCGGAAATCACCTTGAGCCGTCCGGGATAGGCTGCCCCGATCTCGGCCAGTGCAGCCAGCGCCCGCTCGTCACGTTCAATGGCAACGACAAGTGGCGCACCCTCCATGAGGAGGGCCCGCGTCAACCCGCCGGGGCCGGGGCCGATCTCGACAATGGTGTAACCATCGAAAGGCATGGCCGCACGGGCAATGCGCCGTGTGAGATTGAGGTCGAAAAGGAAATTCTGTCCGAGCGATTTCTTGGCCGCCAGTCCATGGCGCTCGATCACCTCGCGCAGCGGCGGAAGTCCGTCCTCGCCGTTCAAGCCACAATTCCCGTGTTGTGGCATGCCATGTCTTTTGCCAGCCGGAGCGCCGCGATGAGGCTTTCGGCGTGCGCCTTGCCCGTTCCCGCCAGCGCCAACGCCGTGCCATGGTCAGGCGAAGTGCGGATGAAAGGCAGGCCGAGCGTGACATTGACACCACCGTGGAAATCCAGCGTCTTCACCGGGATGAGTGCCTGGTCGTGATACATGCACAGGATGGCGTCGTAGGTCGCGCGTTCCTGCGCAAAGAAGGCGGTGTCAGCCGGAAGCGGTCCGCGAACTGAGAGGCCCTCCGCCCGCAACCGCTGGATGGCCGGGATGATGATGTCGATTTCTTCGCGCCCCATGCTGCCATTTTCACCGGCATGCGGGTTGAGGCCAGTGACGGCAATGCGGGGGCTGCCGATCCCGAACTGCCTTTGCAACGCGGCGTGCACAACCCGTGCCTGTCGTTCGATCTTGTCGCCAGTCAATGCTGCGGGAACGTCTTTGAGTGCGATGTGAACCGTGACCGGGATGGCGCGCAATCCGCCGCCGACCAGCATCATCACGTCATTGGCGGCATGGCCGTGCCCCCGCGCAAGATGGGCCAGATAGTCGGTATGGCCCTGATGCGAAAAACCTGCGGCATAGAGCGCCTCTTTCTGGATGGGGCAGGTGACCATGGCGGACGCCTCGCCTGACAGGCAGAGTCCCGCGGCCTCGTCGATTGCCGAAATCACCCAGCCCGAAGTCTCCGGCTTGAAGGCCCCCGTGACGGGGCTGGCAAGAAGGGGCCTGTGCAGCACTGGCAACGCTTCTTTGAAGATGCGGGTCGCTTCACCGGCAGTCGCGACGCGCCGCAGGGGAACGGCAAGTCCCGCCTCGGCAGCACGCTGCGCCATGAAGTCGGCATCACTGATCAGGCAGAAACAGTTCGCGGAGTCGCCCCTGAGGGCATGCCAGGCATTTACGGCGATGTCCGGGCCGACGCCACCGGGCTCACCGGGCGACATCACGATCGGCTTAATCGGCATAGGACGGATCGCGGTACTCGATCAGCAATCCCTTGCGCAACAACTTGCCGTACTTGGACTCGATGGCATTGTATTTTTCGTTGAGCAGGGCGGTCTTCACCTGGTCTCGGCTCGGCAATTCGGCTTTGGGCAGCTTGGGAGAGATTTTCCGTGAACCGCAATAGGCCCACAGCTGCAGGCCCTTGGGCGAACGGAACGGGCCGATGGCCTTGCCCGGTCCGGCCTTGCTGAATGCCGACCGCAGTTGCGGTGGCAGGCGGCGGCTGTCGGCCTCGATCTTCTTGCCAACCTGCACGTTGAAAATACCGGAAGCGGCAGAGCGCGCCGACTTGCAGCCCTTGAAGCTCGAAACATACTGGCCGACCTCCGCCGCCCGCGCTGTCAGCACATCAGGACTGTCAACCGGGAAGTTGATCTCCATGATCTCCATCACCGTCACCGGCTGCATGCGCGGGTCCGCCTTGATCTTCGCAAGCTGGCCGTTCACGCTGGATTTGATCTCCCCCATCTTGGCGTCGATCTCCGCGTCGCTCACGTCAACTTTCTCTTTGAACTTTCCGCTGAGCAGGCGGTTGAAAGCGATCTGGGCGGACAGGAACTGCCGCATTGCGGACATCGAGACGCCCTGCGCCTTGAGTTTGCCCTTCAGGCCGGCTGAATCCGTTTTCAGGCCCTTTGCCACGCGCTCCAGCCGCTCGTCGATCTCTGCATCCTTGGCTTCGGCACGGAATTTCTTGGCCTCTTCAACCTTTGCAATGTCGTCGATGATGTCGTTGAGGGCTTGCTTGCGGGTCTTCGGCGCGCCGCCGCCCATCAGTTTCCAGAGATTGATGCGCGCATCAACATCGAAACTGGTGATGGGCTTGTCATTCACCGTCACCAGCACCTTCTGGTCCTGCGCCAGCGCCAGGCCTGGGCAGACCAGCGCCAAGGCGATGAGAATGGCTGTCACGAGACGGATGGACATGCGTGCTTCCCGTGCAGGCCTCAGAAGCCCGCAGACACGCTGGTGCCGCCCAGTGTGGCGAAATCGATCGACATCATCACGCGATGGTCCACTTCATTGGTCGTGTCGTCGTCCTTGCCGGTGTAGGCCACCTTGAAGTTCATGCACTGGCAGTCAAACTCAAGCCCGATGGTGCGCCAGTCCACGTCCGAGTTCTCTATGTCGTAGCGCATGCCGCCAAAAACATACCATCCTTCGGTCAGGCCGACACGGGCATCAGCCTGCACCCATTCTTCGTCCAGCAAACGGCCATAGGCCGGTTCCTGGTTGATGAATGAGTAGGCCACATTCCCTGAAAACCTGTCCAAAGTGAGGCCAAGCTGGGCTTCCTGCCGGTTGATCTGCGAAAGGTCTTCCTCGGCGCGGATTTCGTAACTGAGGCTGAGTTCGTCCCACGGCTGGATGCTGAGGGCAGCCACCAGGTCAGACTGGCTGCCATCAAGACCAGAGCCCGTCACGAAGCTGTTCTCGCCCGCGATGTGGAAGGATTCACCCGCACTCGCCCGGATGAAGCCGCCGTTCGCCCCGAGGAAGGAATAGGTCAAGCCCACATTGGCGCGTGTGCCGCCTTCGTAGCGGTCAAGTCCGGTGAAGCGGTCCTCGAGGAACAGGCTGGTGTGGTCGAAATTCAGCGTGATCGCATCTTCATTGCCGATGCTCACTGTTTCCGTCTCATCCGAGGCGGCAATCACCTGGAACACCGGTGAGAATATGCTCTGGCCAAAGGCGTAGTTGGCCATGAACGGATAACGCATGTCGAAACCGGCGGACGGCAGGAGGCGACTCACCGTCTCGGAATTGTCCACGGCCCCCGGCACGTTCTCCGTGAAGGTCACGTCGCTGCGCAGGTTGGCAAATGGCGTCATGACCAGGCCGGCATCGCTGATCATCTGCGATTTCCAGCGCAGTTCACCCACCGCACGTGATTGCTGCGTGCCGTGATTGACCGTGGCAAACGGGGCGTTCGCGTCATCGCGCCAGATCGCGTAGCTGCTCCACTTGAAACTCAGTTCGCCGCCGAACACCTGTTCGCCGAAATAGGTTTCGCCCGTCACATAGGGAAGCGACGGCAGGTGATCCTGGCTGATGCCATCCGACAGCGACTGGAAATTCAGCGCCTGCGCGTTGACGTAGGTGCGGTCCCAGAGACCGCGCACATGCACATCGCTTTGCGCGATTTCGCGGTCATCGAAATCATATTCGTCGAGGAATTCCTTGTCGCTCGTGGCAGTGCCGTCCCAGCCCCATGACCAGCGGTCATTGATGGAAAACTCGCCAGAGCTGCGCACCGCACCGCGCTGCTTGGATTTGTCGGAAGTTTCGTCCGGACTGAACTGGTGCACGCCATAGCCCCGGACCTTGTATTGTCCCGAGGCCAGCCGGTGCCGCCATTCCACGTCGGCCACGGGTCCCTGCTTGGACGTGAAGCGCGGGCTGAGCGTCAGGTCGTGGTTCGGGCCAGTCACGATGAAGTAGGGCGTTTCGACACCGACGCCATAGGCGTGGCCATGAACGAACTTTGGTGCAAGAAAACCGGTCTTGCGCTTCACTGATGGATCAGGGTGCGACCAGCGCGGCGCACCGAGAACCGTGTGGCCGGCGATCTTCAACCGCGGGTTCAGGTGGTGCAGCATCTTCTCATTGCTGTCATGCACCGTCTCGTCAGACGTCAGTTCCCACAGCGGATCACCGCTCTTGGTCTCGCAGTCGTAGCAGGCCGTATAGCTTGCATCCTCGAACACCGAGATGCCGTCAGACTGGCGCCGGGCATAGCGCGCCGTGATGGTCACATTGTTGGTGAGCAGGGCTTTCACGTGGGCCGCAAAGGCAGCCTTGAAACGTTCACGCAACTCCAGCGTCGCAGCTGTCATCACATTGCCGTTCGGTTCGCGCAGTTCCACCGATCCGTTGGCGGTGAACACGCCTGTGCGCTCGTTGAATGTCACACGGCTGGCATTGAGCACATAGGGCCCGTAGATGATCCGTACGCTGCCTTCCGCGGTTGCGAGTTTGGTGCGCGGGTCATAAATCACGCGGCTGGCGGTAAAGTCGGCTGCCGTGCCCGCTGCCGGTTCTTGGGTCACCGGTTTGACGAAGGGCAATTCTTCGAGGGCGGATGCTGGTGGCGAGAAGGCTGCGAGAGCCAGCAGCGAAGCACCGGCTACAGCGCATAGCATGGCCGCTCCCCGGGGCAGAAACGCCCGGAGGTCCGTCAGGTTTTCCTGAGGGGCCAATGCTTTGTGCAACTCCAACTTCCCAGCCATTCACGAACAGTTACAAAGTATTAACGGATTTCCCACCCACAGGGAAGCGGGGAATTTTCCACTGTTAGCCGGGCTCCGGGGCGCGGTCATGGCCGCATTGGGGCAGGCCGCGACAATGGTTAACACGACCTGAAAGCGCCTTCCATGTTGCCGCAAATGGTCAGGCAAGCTAAGCCGGAGCGGATACACAGATTCCCGCCAAAATTGGATTTTCCCTCATGAATTCAACCTTGAAAACAGCCTTTGAGCGGTCCGCGCTGCCGCGCTCCGGCACCCTTGTGGCCTTCGCCGAAGAGGGGGCCGCTCTCGGGCCGCTGGCCAGCCAGTTGGACAAGGCCGCCAAGGGGCAGGTGACCCGTGCCATGAAGGCCGCCGCCTTCGAGGGCAAGAAGGAGCAAGTCCTCGACCTTGTCGCCCCGGGCGGCGGGTTGGACCGGCTGATTCTCATGGGGCTCGGCAAAGCCGATGCCTTGACCGCCCGTGAGATTGAACTCCTCGGTGGCGCCATCGCCGGAACGCTGCAGGCCGCCAAGGCCAGGACAGCAACTGTGGCACCTCTCCACGGGCTGAAGGCCGTGAAGGAAGACGAGGCGTCGGCATTGATGGCCTCAGGCGCCTCGCTGCGCAGCTACAGCTTTGCCGCCTACAAGACAAAGAAGGGCGGCAAGACTCCGGTGCTCGAAGCTCTCACCCTTTTGTCAGGAGATGCCGCAGCCGCGCGCAAGGCCTTTGTCCCGCTGGAGGCGGTGCGCGATGGCAATCACCTCGCGCGCAATCTCGTGAATGAACCTGCGAATGTCCTGCACCCCGTCGAGTTCGCTGCCCGTGCCAAGGCACTGGCGAAAGCCGGCCTGCAGGTGGATGTGCTCTCGCCTGCCCAGATGAAGAAGCTTGGCATGAACGCGCTGCTCGGCGTGGCGCAAGGTTCGGAACATGAAGCCCGCCTCGTTGTCATGCGCTGGAACGGCGGCAAGAAGGGCGATGCACCACTCGCCTTCATCGGCAAGGGTGTGACCTTCGATACCGGCGGTGTTTCCATCAAGCCTGCCGCTGGCATGGAAGACATGAAAGGCGACATGGCGGGCGCCGCTGCCGTGACAGGCCTCATGCTCGCGCTGGCCAGGCGCAAGGCGAAGTGCAATGTGGTCGGCGCCATCGGCCTCGTCGAGAATGCCATCGACGGCAAGGCGCAACGGCCCGGCGACATTGTGAAATCGATGTCCGGCCAGACCATTGCCGTGCTCAACACCGACGCCGAAGGCCGCCTCGTGCTGGCTGATGTGCTCTGGTATATCCAGGACCGCTTCAAGCCGAAGTTCATGGTCAACCTCGCCACCCTCACGGGAGCCATGATGGTGGCGCTCGGCAAGGAATACGCTGGCATGTTCTCCAACAACGACGATCTGGCAAACCGCCTCTTCGCCAGCGGTGGCGCCACGGGCGAGAAGGTGTGGCGCATGCCGCTGGCGCCGGAATACGACAAGCTCATCGATCATGATGTCGCCGACATGAAGAACATCGGCGGCCGCTATGGCGGTGCCATCACCGCCGCGCAGTTCCTGCAGCGCTTCGTCAACAATGTCCCCTGGGCCCACCTGGATGTCGCAGGCACGGCGATGGATTCAACCAAGACACCGCTGAACCAGAGCTGGGCCTCCGGCTGGGGCGTGCGCCTTCTGAATGAACTCGTCGCCAGACACTATGAGGGCTGATGGCCGAGGTCTGGTTCTATCACCTGGAGCGTGAGCCGGTGGAGGATGTGCTCCCCGGTCTCCTGGCGCGCGGATTCCAGCGCGGCCTGCGCATGGCCGTGCAGTCTCCGCTGGAAGAGAAACGCAAGCTGCTCTCTGAAAAGCTGTGGGGACTTGAGGACGTGGCCTTCCTCGCCCACGGCGATGCGGGCACACCTTCACCTGCACGCCAACCCGTTTACCTTGCGGCTTCGGACGAAAACCCGAATGCGGCTGATTATCGCTTCTACACCGATGGCGCGGAACCTGCGGCACTCGACGGACTGACCCGTGCCAGCATCATGTTTGATGGAAATGACCCGGCAGCCATTGACCAGGCCCGCGCGCTGTGGCGGCGCTTCAAGGCCGAAGGCCACGCCATCAGCTACTGGAAGCAGGATGAAAACGGCCGTTGGGTGAACCAAGCTGGTTAGCGTACTTTGCCCGGCCACATGATGGCAAAGCCCAGCAGGATTGAGATAAGGGAACCCGCCACCACACCCACGCGCACCTGCGCGCCGATGGCAAGGTCCGAAAAGGCCAGCGAGCCGATGAACAGGCTCATGGTGAAACCAATGCCTGCCAGGCAGGACACACCGGTCATGTAGCGCCAGTTCACGCCGTGTGGCAGTTTTGCGAGACCTGTTGCCACAAGAAGCAGTACGGCCAGCATCACGCCAACAGGTTTGCCGAGCACCAGCCCTGCAATAATGCCGAGGGGAACCTGCTGTGAAAGATTGTCCAGCGAAAATCCGTCGAGTGGCAGTCCGGCGTTGGCGAAGGCAAAGAGCGGCAGGATTGCGAACTTCACATAAGGATGAAGCGCATGTTCCAATTCGTGCAACGGAGAAGACCCATCCCGGCGCCGGAGTGGAATGAGCAGCCCCAGCGCAACGCCGGCCAGCGTTGCATGCACGCCGGACTTCAGCACGAAGAGCCACGCCACCAGCCCACCCAGGATGAAGATGCCCATGCGCTCGCCGCCCAGCCGGTTGTACAGCGCAAGCGCAGCGAGACAGGCAAGCCCGCCGGACAGTGCAAATACGGAGAGCTGGCTGGTGTAGAAAAGTGCGATGATGATGATCGCGGCAAGGTCGTCGAAGGTGGCAAGTGTCAGCAGAAAGATCTTGAGCGGCAACGGGGCCCGGTTGCCCAGAAGTGCCAATGCACCGAGGGCAAAGGCAATGTCGGTCGCCGCCGGGATGGCCCAGCCGCTGATCGTCGCGGCATTGCCCCAGTTGATGAAGGCATAGAGCCCCGACGGCACAACGATGCCGCCCAGCGCGGCAAAAGCCGGCAACACGATTTGCGATGGCGTGGAAAGATTGCCCTCCAGCACCTCGCGTTTGATTTCCAGCCCGACGAGGAAGAAGAACACCGCCATGAGGCCATCATTGATGAAATGGTGCAGCGACTTGTCGAGTGTAAGCGCCCCGATGCCAATGCGGACACGTTCTTCCAGGAGATGGTGATAGGTTTCGTTCAGTCCGAGGTTGACCAGCAGGATGGCAACTACCGCAGCCCCGGCCAGGATGAGACCGCCTGTCGCCTCGTGGTCGATGAACTGCCGGAGGCGGGACGTGCTCTCAGAATTTCGCGGCATTGATCACCATGTGTACGGCTATGCTGGCGGCATAGCCAAGGGCAACGGCCCATGTCCACTTGAGATGGCTCATGAAGGTGTAGCGGCCCTGTGCCAGTCCCATCAGCGCCACGCCCGCCGCCGAACCGATGGAGAGCAGGCTTCCGCCAACGCCTGCGGTGAGCGTCACCAGCAGCCATTGTCCATGAGACATTTGCGGGTCCATGGTGAGGATCGCAAACATGATGGGGATGTTGTCGACAATGGCGGAGAGGATGCCAACAGCGATGTTGGCGATTGTCGGCCCCCAGACTCCATAGAGATACTGGTTTGCCGAGGCGAGGTAACCCATCACGCCCAGTCCACCGACGGCAAAGATGATGCCGAAGAAGAACAGCAGCGTGTCCCACTCTACCCGCTCGATCTGCTTGAACGAGTTCAGCACCATGTCGGTGTTGTCAGCGCGCTTGCCGCGCTGTTGCAGGATGTAGGACCAGACCTGCAGGTAACCGAGACCAAGCATCATGCCCAACGCCGGCTGAAGTCCGAGGAAGTTCTTGAAGGCAACCGCCGTGACGATGGTGAGTGCAAAGAGCACGATCACACCCGCCGCGCCGGGCTTCATTTTCGTCGCCTCCCCGGAAGCCAGCGGCTTGTCCCCCGGCACGGCGAAGCTCATGGCGGCCGCTGGTACAAACCAGTTGACCAGCGAAGGAAGCAGCAGTGCAAAGAACTCGAAGAAGGTGACTTTGCCCTTCTGCCAGACCATCAGCGTGGTGATGTCGCCAAACGGTGTGAAGGCTCCGCCCGCATTTGCCGCCACCACGACATTGATGCAAGCCAGCGCCACGAACGCGGGTGATTTCGCGCCAACCGCCAGAACGACCGAACCCATGACAAGTGCCGTGGTCAGGTTGTCGAGCACGCCCGACAGAAAGAATGACAGCAGGCCCGTGAGCCAGAACAGCTGCCGGTAGGAGAGGCCGCGGCCCGTGAGTTTGGCGCGGACCACTTCAAAGACGCGCCGTTCCTCCAGCGTGTTCACATAGGTGATGGCGACCAGCAGGAAGAGGAACAATTCCCCGTATTCATAGATGGTATGCTCTGCGGCGGCCTTTGCCGCTTCCGGTGTTCCTGCTGCCGTATAGGCCATGCCGATCAGTGCCCAGATCAGCCCGGCCGCCACGAGCACAGGCTTGGACTTGCGCAGCTGCGTGGTCTCCTCGAGGATCACCAGCACGTAGGCAGTGGCGAAGATGGCCAGTGCCATGAACCCCACCCATGTATGCGTCAGGTTCAGCATGCCATGGGCGTCAGGCATCAGCGGTGTCCTCGTGCATTTCCAGCCAGACTGTTTCCACCGAGTCGAGGTCGCTGGCAAGGCGTGTGCGCAGCCGTGCGAAATCCGCCGCCTTCTTGGGTTCCTCGCTGTAGATCGTGTGATCGGCCAGCGCCTCGTCCAGCACCGCGATCTTGCCGCGCAGCGCTTCCATCTTTTCTTCGATCTCGCGCAATTGCTTCTGGAGCGATTTCTGTGTCCGCACCGGGCGTTTTTCGGCGGGTGCGGCCACTTCCGCCTCGCGCCGCACTGGTGCCTTGCGCTGGCTCAGCACCTGTTCGGCATAGGCTTCAAGGTCACCATCAAAAACCCGCACCGTGCCCTTGTCCACGATCCACAATGTATCGGCACAGGTTTCCACGATATGCTTGTCGTGGGCAATCAGGATCACGGCACCGGCATAGTCGTTGATGGCCATGATCAGGCTCTCACGGCTGTCCATGTCGAGGTGGTTGGTGGGTTCGTCGAGGATGAGCACATGCGGCGCATGGTAGGTGGCGAGCAGGAAGAGAAGCCGCGCCTTCTCCCCGCCGGAAAGGGTGGAGCAGGTACTGTCTGCCAGTGTCGCGCCAAAACCGGCGGCCCCCAGCCGCGCCCGGCGTTCGGCAACTGAGGCCTCCGGCATCAGCGCCGTGATGTAGTCGAAGGGCGTGCGCCCGTCCGCCAGTTCATCCATCTGGTGCTGGGCGAAGTAGCCGACGCTCATGCGCGGCGCGGTGACGATTGATCCCTGGCTTGCCGCGAGCTTTCCGATCAGCAGCTTGGCGAAGGTGGACTTGCCGTTACCGTTTGACCCCAGAAGGGCAATGCGGTCATCCGGATCAATGCGCAGCGTGAGATTGCGCAGGATGTTTTTGCCAGGTTCATAGCCCACGGCGGCCTTGTCCATGGCAACGAGCGGCGGCGCCAGCTCCTTTTCGGGATTGGGGAAGTGGAACTCGGTCACGCGGTTCTCGATGACCTCGGCAATGGGCTCCATCCGCGCCAGCGCTTTCAACCGGCTCTGCGCCTGCCGCGCCTTGGATGCCTTGTAGCGGAATCGGTCCACATAGGCCTGCATGTGGGCGCGCTGCGCCTCCTGCTTCCTGCGCAGCTTCTGGTTCAGCGCCTGCTTCTCGCGGCGCTGCCGGTCGAAACTGTCGTAGTTGCCCTGGTAAAGCGTGAGCCTGCCGTTCTCGAGATGGACGATGCCGTCGACGACCTGGTTCAGCACATCGCGGTCATGGCTGATCATCAGCACGGTTGAGGGGTAGGATTTGAGAAAGGTGGTGAGCCACACCGTTCCTTCAAAGTCGAGGTAGTTGGTGGGTTCATCGAGCAGCAGCACATCCGGCTGGCCGAACAGCGCGGCAGCGAGCGCCACCCGCATACGCCACCCGCCCGAAAGGGCGGAGCAGGGGCCTTGCATTGTTTCGTCAGAGAACCCGAGGCCGGAAAGGATCGCAGCCGCCCGCGCCGGCGCGGCATGCGCTCCGATGTCGGCAAGCCGCGTCTGGATGTCGGCGATGGCGTGGGCATCCGTCTCGTGTTCCGCATCCGCCAGAAGTTGCGCGCGTTCCACGTCACCGGCAAGCACCACATCAATGAGACTGTCCTCGCCGCCCGGGGCCTCCTGCGCCACCGTGCCGATGCGGGCGTTGCGCAGGGTGTTCACCTGGCCCGACTCCGGCGACAGTTCACCGAGAATGATCCGGAACAGGGTGGATTTTCCGGTGCCGTTCCGGCCCACCAGCCCGACCCGATGGCCTGTGGGAATGGCGACGCCCGCGTCTTCCAGAAGAAGCCGCCCGCCGATCCGATAGGTGATGCCCTGCACGTTCAACATGGGCGTCCCTTTAACGGCAGGAACAGTGCGCCGCAAATGCGTTGACTCCCGCGATGTTGCGTTGCACAAACCGTGAGGTACGCCCATCAGGAAGTGTCAGGACGCCCCGTGAACGACCGCAACCCCAAGCACAACCCCGGCAGCGCCGAGGATGCCACATATATCGTGGAAATCACCGCGACATTGCGTGACCTCCTGCGTCAGGTGATCCGTGCGCGGGAACCTGATGTGCTGCCGGTACTGGACGATCCCGCTGCGGCGAAGATCATTCCCGCACATCTTGTTGAACATGCACTTCAGGCCATTGGCATCTGGCTGCAGTTGATGAACATCGCGGAGGAAAATGCCGCCATCCGCAACCGCCGCGAAATCGAAAAACAGGGTGGGCCGGATGAGGTCATCGGCTCATTTTCTCATGCTGTGGCGCAGGTTGCCGCGGCAGGTGTGGCACCTGAAACCGTGGCGCGGGTGCTGGGCGACCTCAATGTCGGCCCCACCATCACCGCCCACCCGACCGAGGCCAAGCGCGTCACCGTGCTGGAAATCCACCGCCGCATCTATCTCAAGCTCTATGAACTGGAGAGCCCGCGCTGGACACCGCGCGAGCGGGATAACCTGCTGGCCGCCCTCAAGAACGAGATCGACCTCCTTTGGCTCACTGGCGAAATCCGCATCGAGAAGCCGACGGTGGAAAGCGAAGTGTCCTGGGGCCTGCATTTCTTCCGCGAAGCCCTTTACGAACGCACCCCGGTGATCTGCGAACTGCTGCAGAACGCCATCAACCGTCACTACCCCGAATTGCCGCGCGACGGCGTGGTGCCGCCCCTGCGCTATTCCTCGTGGATTGGTGGCGACCGCGATGGCAACCCCTTCGTGACTGTCTGCACCACACGCGCCGCCCTGCGGGAAAGCCGGGTCGCGGCAGTGGAGCGTCTCGACGCGCGGCTGACCGAGGTTTCGCGGCTGGTCTCGATCAGTGCTTATGAAATCATGATCCCCGGTACGTTCCAGGCGGTGATCGACGCCGAACTCGAAGCGTCCGGCAGCAAGGCCGTGATCCTCGCGCGCAATCCAACCGAACCCTTCCGGCAGTTCTTCAGTGCACTGAGGAAAAGGCTCGCCGCGACCATCGGCAGGAATGATGGGGCGAAACCTTTCGGCAATGTCGCTGAACTGATCGGTGCGCTGCGGAACTGCGAGCAAGCCCTCGCCGAAATGAAGGCAGGCGGCCTCGCAACGGGTCTGCTGCGGCCCTTGCGCTGGGAGGCGGAAATTTTCGGCTTCCGCACTGCAAGCCTCGACCTCCGCCAGAACACCACCGTCATCAACCGCGTGCTCGGTGAAATCTGGCAGAAGCTCAACCCACTGGAAAGCGATGCACCAGTCCCCGGCACGCCTGCCTGGAGCACATGGATTGCGGGCGAGTTGGAGAAGCCTTTGGGCTTCCTCCCGCAATTCATGAATACTTCCGAGGAAGCATCTGAATTGCTTGGTCTTTTGACCCTCGTGCGGGAGACATTGGACGGGCCGGATCCGGCCTCCATCGGCACCTTCATCCTCTCCATGACGCAGACGGCGGATGATGTACTGGGCCTTTACCTGCTGGCGAAATACTGCGGCCTGTTTGCCGACCCGACAGCACGCGAACGCTGTCGTATCCGGGTCGTCCCGCTGTTCGAAACCATCGACGACCTGCGCGCCGCTCCTGCCATCATGCGCCAACTTCTCGCCAAGCCACTGGTGCGCGCTTCCGTGGTTGCCAATGGTGGCACCCAGGAGATCATGCTGGGCTATTCGGATTCCAACAAAGATGGCGGCTTTTTCGCCGCGAGCTTCGAACTGTTCGAGGCCCAGCGCAGCCTCATCTCCGTCGGCCGCGAGCAGGGGGTTCCCCTCAGCTTTTTCCATGGCCGCGGCGGTTCGGTGTCGCGTGGTGGCGCGCCGACGGGCCGCGCCATCGCCGCCCAGCCTGCGGGCACCATCGGCGGCCACATGCGCGTCACCGAGCAGGGTGAAGTCGTTTCCTCGAAGTTCGCAAACCGGGGCACGGCGCTGAACAATCTCGAAGTGCTCACCTCCAGTGTGCTGCTCCACACGCTCAAATCAGCGGATGCGCCGGAATTCCGCGTGATCCCGGAGCAGCAGTCGGCTGTGGAGGAAATCGCGCGCCTGTCCTTCAAGGCCTACCGCAAGCTGGCGGAAGACCCAGGCCTCATCACCTATTTCCAGTCTGCCAGTCCGGTCGAGGAACTGGCCCTGCTCAAGATCGGCTCTCGGCCCTCGCGCCGTTTTGGCGCCAAGGGCATCTCTGACCTGCGCGCCATTCCCTGGGTGTTCGCCTGGAGCCAGAACCGCCATCTTCTCACCGGCTGGTACGGTCTCGGCTATGCGCTGGACGATTTCCTCTCGGCGCGCGGCGACAACGGCCTCAAGCTGCTCCGCCAGATGTTCGCCAAGTCACCGGGCTTTCGCCTCGCGGTGGACGAAGTGGAGAAGTCGCTGTTCCTCGCCGACATGGACGTCGCCGAGCGATACGCCGAACTGGTGCCCAGCCGCAACGATGCCGAACGTCTCTTCGCCCTCATCCGTCACGAGCACCGCCGCGCCTCCAAGGTGGTGCTGGAACTGACCGGCGGCAAGCTGCTCTGCGAACGTTTCCTCGGTTTCCGCCGCCGCTTCGAGCGCGTGCGCCCGATGGTAGATCAGGCCAACCTCTGGCAGGTGCAGCTGCTGCGCCAGACCCGCGAGGAAAAAGGAAAGGACGCCCTCAACATGCCGCTCCTCATGACCATGAACTGCGTGGCGGCAGGGTTGGGATGGACGGGCTGACGGGAAGCCGGAAGGCGCGAAACGTCCCGGTACCGCTCACACGCCCGCCGATCCCGGCAGCGGTTGTTAACGCAATGTTGGCACGCAATCTGGGATGATTTCTGGATTCTGATTGCATACCGGAACGTGTACATGCGTGGACTTCTAGCTGGCCTGATCGCGGTCATCGTGCCGATCCTGGTGTTCCTGGCGATTCCCGGCGCCAGCATGTTCCTCATCTATATACCGATTTGGCTGGGTGTGGCGGTGGTCGTGCTCGGCATTGGCCTCTTTGCCGGAGGCGAGCGCGGGCTGTTTGCCGGGAGCCTCGTACTGGGTGCAATCGCTGCGTTTTCATTTCTCGCTCCCATTGCCGACCTGAACAGCAACTGTTGGACCTTCCCGAAGGAGCCCAAGCGCCAGGTGTCCCGTCCCGCGCGGATCATCCTCGACTCAGTTGCCAAGGGGTTCAATGTCGGCGAAGGCCGCCACCACCCCGCCGAACGGGTTGCGGTGCTGACGGGCGCGGAGATCGTGCAATTCTCCCGTGACCGGCAAGGGGTCACCGGCGAAGTCAAGGTGTTGCAGTCTTTTGCGCAGGATGCGTGCGCAACAGGAGGCGGGCGCATGACCATCAAAACAAACGGTCCGGTGGATCATCGCATCGACCGGTGCCTGAAAGATTACCGCATCAAGGTGCCAGAGGGCGCAGCCTCTTTGCAACTGAACCTTCCGCCAAAGGAACCGGCTCTGGAACTGGTCGGGTCAGTGGGCGGTGGCTGCATGGTTGTGCGGGTTTATGAAACAGCAGGAGGCTCGCGCAGCCTCATCGCCCGCTTCATCCAGTCCGGTACCGTGCCATTGCAGCCCAGTCTGGAGGAACTCTTCGCGCGCCGGGACGAACCGCGTGATGACCCGATCGGGGATATATTGTGGGCGATGCTGGCGGAAGACACGAGCGAGAAGGCGCTCTTTCCGCACTTGAAATAGTCAGCGCTGGGCGCCGTCGCGAATCCAGGCGGCCAATCGGCAGCTCAAGCCTCGGCCTCGCACACGGCGCTCAGCTTGTTCCCGTCGGGGTCGCGCACGTAGCAGGAATAGAATTTGGCGTGATAGGGCCGCAGGCCCGGTGCGCCGTCGTCCTGTCCGCCATGGGCCAGGGCCGCCGCATGGAAGGCATCCACCTGCTGGCGGCTCGCGGCCTTGAAGGCCACCAGCGTGCCGTTGCCCCAGGTGGCCGGGTAATTCAGGAAGGGCTTGGTGAGATAGAAGCAGCGCTCCCGCTCGCCCGCTTTCGGGTGCGCTGGGCCGTAGCCGATTTCGGTTTCACCCGCGACCGAACAGGTCATGCCAAGGGTTTGCATCACCGGATCATAGAACCGCTTCGACCGCCCAAGGTCATTGCTGCCGAGGGTGAGATAGAGAAAGGTGCTCATGCTTCGACAGGCCCCAGATGTTTGGCGCCACGCTTTTGCGCCAGCACAAACTGCCGCTGCCGCTCCCGGTTCGATGCTTTTTGCTCTTCGGTCAGTGTATCGGCACAACGCGGGCAGCAGACACCTTCCTCGTATTGGGGTGACTGTCGGTCCACTGACGACACCGGATCAAGGCAGCCATGGCAGGTTGTGAAATCTGCTTGCTGCAAACCATGGCCCACGGCCACCCGCTCGTCGAACACATAACAGGCACCATCCCACAGGCTGTGTTCCGGCGGCACCTCTTCCAGGTATTTCAGGATGCCGCCCTTGAGATGATAGACCTTCTCGAAACCGGCAAAGCGCATGTAGCTCGTGGCCTTCTCGCAGCGGATGCCGCCGGTGCAGAAGGTGGCGATCTTCTTGCCCTTGGCGTTGTGCAGGTGGCTTTCCACCCAGGCCGGAAACTGGCTGAAACTGTCAATGCCGGGATCAACAGCATTGCGGAAAGTGCCGACGCGGAATTCATAGTCATTGCGGGTGTCGAGCACGATCACGTCAGGATCAGCGATCAGGTCATTCCAGTCCTTCGGGTCAACATATTCGCCCACCAGTTCGTTCGGATTGGCTTTCACCGGGCCGATGGTGACGATTTCCTTCTTCAGCCGCACCTTCATGCGCTTGAACGGCATCTCGCTTGCGGGAGAGTACTTGACGGGCAGGTCCGGCAGGCCGGTCAGGCGCGCGATGGCGGCGACGGCCTCTTCGACCTGTTCTGGCGCTGCGGCGATGGTACCGTTCACACCCTCTTCGGCCAGCAACACTGAGCCGCGCGCACCCAGGGCCTTCAAGGCGGCAAGCAGCGGGGCCTGCGCCTCGCGGTAGTGGGGCAGGGGATGGAAGCGGTAAAAGGCGGCAGCGGTGAACGGCATGGCTGTGGCTGATAGTCCTGCTCACCCGGTCTTGCAACATGCCGCCAAATTGGCTCTAGTGGGGTTCCAACAATAAATCGGGAGAAAACATTATCATGGCAATCACCAAGCGTTTCCTTTTGGCTGCGGCAGCAGTCATGGCCCTTGCGGCCCCTGTTTCCGCCGCAAACATGATCGGCAACTGCGAAGTTGTTGGCGAAAAGGGTTCCATCCCCATCGCCAATCCGGCCAAGGGCGGCCAGTTCACGGTGCTGACCTCGCTGCCCGCCCCCATCTGGTGGAATGGTGACGCGGTCGAAACCGTCAAGGACGGCATGGAATATTGCATGGCCGCCGAAATCGCCTGGCGCGCCGGCTACGACAAGATGGAAATCGTGAACACCTCTTGGGAAGCCTTCATCGGCAACCAGGCCTCCGGCTATGACGTGGGCTTCGCCCAGACCTCCATCACCGAAGAACGCAAGAAGGTGTTCGACTTCACGACGCCTTACTTCAACTCCGACATGGGCGTGATTGCCAAGGCGGATGCCCCGGTGGACGAAAAGACCGTCAAGACCGTGAAGGTCGGCATTCAGCAGGGCACCACGGGCGCAACCTTCGCGCAGGAAACCCTGGGCATCAAGGACGCGCAGATTTTCGCTGACCAGCCTGAAATGTTTGCGGCCCTGCGCGCCGGACAGGTTGACGTCGCCATCACTGACACGTCCATCACGCTGGCCGAGGAAAAGGCCACGGAAGGCAAGTCAAAGGTGGTGGGCCAGTACAAGACCGGCGAGACCTACGGCGGCATCATGCAGAAGGGCAACGCCAACAACGAAGCGGTGAGCAAGATCATCCAGTCCATGATTGATGATGGCACGCTCGCCAAGCTGGGCGGCAAGTATCTTGCCGCCGGCTGGGGCAAGGATCCGGCCACGATCCCCTACTTCAACCCCTAATCGGTGATGTACGGGGCCGCGCCAAAAGGTGCGGCCCTGTTTCAACGCCTGTCTATAAGTTCAGCGTGCCCCTGGCGGGTGCGCCGGAGTGGCATCAGGAATGACATCTCCCCAAACGCATTTGCCCAAGCCTGCGGATGGCCTCGCCATTGCGGCACTCATATTTGCTGCCATCTGTGTGGCGGCAGCTTTCGCGACAACGAGCCTCGTGCGCAACGCCGTTGCCGGAATTGAGCAGAGCCATCCCGTTCACGAAGTCATCTACTGGATTGTGATCCTCGCCGCGGCGGCCTTGTTCTGGCCCGCCGTGCAAGGCCTGCTGCTGGCCCGAAAGGCGGCGGGTGCACGCGAACAAAAGGATGCCGTCACGGTCCGCATCGACACCGCAGCCTCGCGTGACAGGTCGTCTCTCACCTTCGGCTGGGGTGTGTTTGTCCTGCTGGTGCTGGGATTCATCGCCTTCATCTTCATGAACAACACGGCGGTGGGAAAGACCTTCTTCCTTTTGCCGCTGTTGCTGCAGAAATGGCCGCAGGTCTTCCTGAAGTTTGTGACGGTCAACATTTTCGTCTTCGTTGTTGCGGAAATCCTTGTTCTTGTCTGGGGCCTCGTCGTCGCCCTTGCCCGGATGATGCCGGGCCCGGCGGGTCGGCCGATACGAGCGCTTGCGACGCTTTACTGCGACATATTCCGCGGCCTTCCGGCCATCGTGACGCTCTATCTCATCGGCTTCGGCATTCCCACCAGCGGTCTGCCTGAAATCGTGATTCCGTGGTTCTATGGCCTGTTTGCCGACACCAGTGACATGACTGTGCAGCAACTGCGCGACATGTCACGCATTCCGGTAGCGTGGTGGTGCATTCTCGCGCTGACGCTCACCTACGGCGCCTACGTTGCGGAAGTCTATCGCGCCGGTATCGAGAGCATCCACTGGAGCCAGGTTTCCGCCGCCCGCTCGCTCGGCCTCAGCTATCTCCAGACCATGCGCCATGTGGTGGTGCCGCAGGCCATCCGCCGCGTCATAGCGCCACTGCTCAACGACTTCATCGGCCTGCAGAAAGATACTGCACTGGTGCAGATTCTCGGGCTGGTCGACGCCTTCAATGCCTCACGTGGCATTGCCGCCAATGCCTTCAACCTTTCGGCTGTTACCATCGTGGCCATTCTCTTTGTGCTCATCACCATCCCGCAGGCCCGCCTCGTCGACCATCTCGTCGAGCGCGACAACCAGCGCATGAAGGCGGGAGGCTGACATGGCTTTTCTTGAAATGATCGATGTGGAGAAGCACTTCGGTCCGGTGCAGGTTTTGCGCGGCATCAACCTCAATGTCACCGAACATCAGGTGGTTTGCCTCATCGGGCCATCGGGCTGCGGCAAATCCACGCTGCTCCGCTGCATCAACCAGCTGGAACCCATCCAGGGCGGCGAAATCCGGCTGGAGGGAGACCGCGTTTCCGGTCCCGGCGTTGATGTGAACCTGCTGCGCCAGAAGGTCGGCATCGTTTTCCAGAGCTTCAACCTGTTCCCGCACATGACCGTGCTGGAAAATGTGACGCTGGCACCGACCAAGGTGCTCAAGTTGTCGAAGGCTGCGGCCGAGGACAAGGCGATGACGCTCTTGAAGCGCATCGGCATGGACCACAAGGCCGGCGAATATCCGGACAGGCTTTCGGGCGGGCAGCAGCAGCGCGTCGCCATCGTGCGCGCCCTTGCCATGGAACCGCGCCTGATGCTGCTCGATGAAATCACCTCGGCGCTCGATCCCGAACTCGTCTCCGAAGTGCTCAACATCGTGCGTGATCTGGCCAAGCAGGGCATGACCATGCTCCTTGCCACCCATGAAATGGGCTTTGCCAAGGAAGTGGCCTCCAAGGTCTGTTTCCTGCATCAGGGTGTGGTGCATGAGGAGGGGCCGCCGGAGCAGATTTTCGGCGACCCGAAGGAAGAGCGCACCCGCAACTTCCTCAAGCGGATCATTGAGGCCGGGCGGCTCTGAGCCGTTCATCTGCGGTTCAGGCTTGTGGCGGCGCTGCCCACATTCCCTTCTTAAATCTGCCCCATCTCGTGTTCAAATAGGGGCACGAGCGGGATGCCATGTGGGCGGCCCGGAATTGATTCGGAGGACGGCATGATCAGGAAGTTGGGGGCTGTAAGCCTGTTGGCGCTGGGCCTTGTGGCAGGCGCGGCTTTGGCCCAGGAGGGCGAACCGGCCCCCGGCGAGGCGCCCGTGGAGCAGGCACCGGCTGAGACTGCCCCGGCGGAAGCCCCGGCCGCGGAAGCCGCCCCGGTTGAACAGGCTCCCGCAGTGGCGGCTGTCCCGGCAGAGGTACAGGCCCTTCTCGACGATACCCGTCCCGTGAGCGAAATCGAAACCGGCGAATTGCGCAACCGCGCCCGCGCGGCCCGTGGCTTTGCCAAGCAGCAGGGTCTGCCGGATGACGTGCGCGGCCGCCTGCAGCAGATCGCGCAGGAAGCCCGCACCGAACTTGATGCCCGTGCCAGCCAGCCCAAGGCGGCGGAGCCTGAACAGCCACCAGCCCCGGCGGAACAGCCTGTCGAGCAGGCAGCACCTCCGGAACCGCCGCCAGCGCCTGCTGAACAACCGGTTGAACAGGCCGCACCTCCTGAACCGCCGCCAGCACCTGCCGAGCAACCCGTGGAACAGGCGGCCCCCGTGGAACCTGCACCGGCACCTGCCGAACAGCCTGTCGAACAGGCGGCACCCGCTGCCGAGCCGACAGCTCCGATCGTCGAACAGCCCATAGAACAGGCTGCTCCGGCATCCGAAGAGCCGGCCCAGCCCGTGAAAAAGCGCAAGAAGATTTCCACGGAACAGGCCCCCATCCAGACGGAGCCGCCCGTTGAGCAGGCTGCACCCGTGGAACAGCCGCCTGCCGCAACGCAGGAACAGGCCGCCCCCGCCACGCCGCCTGTTGTGGACAAGAAGGAAGTCCAGGAACTGGATGCCAACGCAGGCAGTCCCGAGGCCGAAAAGAAGGCCAGGGCCTATCTCGCCGATGAGACGCCCGTGGACAGCCTCTCGGATGGTGATCTGAAAGCCCGCCTTGACGGCATGCGTGACCTGATGGCTGACAATGAGCTGTCGCAGAAAACCGAACGTGCGCTGCGCAAGAAGCTGCAGGCCGAGCGTGAGGTGCTGCGCACCCGCATTGCCGCCAAGGAAGCCGCTGCCGAGCAGGAGAAGCTGACGGCTGAAGCCGCCAGGGCTGCCGAGCAGCAGAAAAAGGCCGAACAGGAAGCGGCAGCCCAGGGCACCGCGCCAAAGGGCGACAAGGGCAACAAGAAGCCTCGCATCGTCATCATCCCGCAGATCACCATCAACACGCCTGTCACCGAAGTGCTCCGTGACCGCCGCCGCTCCGAAGACCTGAGCGACAGCGAATTGCGCCGCCGCGTGAAGGTGTTCCGTGACGCCCAGTCCCGCAACGACTGGGAAGACTTCGACGAGCAGGACCAGATGTTCTGGCGTGAATCCATGCGCCGCGACCGCGAGCTTCTGCGCCGCCGCATGGCTGAGGAACGCCGCCAGCGCCAGGAAGAACTGGCCATGAACGAAGACGACTTTGATTTCGAGGTCGTGGACGAGTTCCAGCCGGGCCGCAAGGCACCGCGCAACGTCTTCGAGGCCGAGGCCGATGACCAGGAACTGGAAGATATATTGATCGCACCACCGAAGAAGAAGGTGCGCCAGCGCTACACCGTCGAGGACATCGCCGACCGCGAGGAACTGCGGGACGCCATGCCGCGCATCGAGATCGACACCATCCGCTTCGGTTTCAACGAAGCCTTCGTTCGCGAAGAGGAAGTGGACAGCCTGGACCGCATCGCCGCCATCATCGAGCGCGTGCTGCGCAAGCGCCCGCGTGAAATCTTCCTGATCGAAGGCCACACGGACGCCGTGGGCTCCGATGCCTACAACCTCAAGCTCTCGCGGGCCCGCGCCGAAGCCGTGAAGAAGGCGCTCACCACCTACTATGTGATCTCGCCGCGCAACCTGCAGACCGTGGGCCTTGGCGAACGCTACCTCAAGATCCCGACGGCCGAGCCCGAAGGCGAAAACCGCCGTGTCTCCATCAGCCGCGCCACCCCGCTGGTGGGTGAACTGGACGAGTGAGCCGTTCCGGCGAGACACTTGCCACCCGGATGGGGCGCTGCTAGACGGCGCCCCATTCCATTTCATTCAAACGAGGACCAAAATGGCCATTGAACGCACGTTTTCCATCATCAAGCCGGATGCAACCCGCCGCAACCTGACGGGCGCCATCAACGCCGTCATTGAAAAGGCAGGCCTTCGCATCGTCGCGCAGAAGCGCGTGCAGTGGGGCCCGGCCCAGGCGGAAGCCTTTTACGGCGTCCACAAGGAACGCCCCTTCTTCAAGGATCTCGTCTCCTTCATGATGTCCGGCCCGATCGTTGTGCAGGTGCTGGAAGGCGAGAACGCCGTCGCCAAGTACCGCGAAGTGATGGGCGCCACCAACCCGGCCAACGCCGCCCCCGGCACCATCCGCAAGGAATTCGCCGAGTCGATTGAAGCCAACTCGGTGCACGGTTCCGACAGCGTTGACAACGCCAAGATCGAAATCGGCCAGAACTTCGCAGGTTTCGAGATCGTCGGCTGATGAACGCCGCTGCCCGCAGCATCACCGCGGTGGGGGCCTATGTGGCCTCCATCGTGCTGGTCAACTGGTTGTTCGCGCCCACCCAACTGGTTGAGGGCGTGACCCAGTGGACCACCGCAAGCTGGGGCACTTTCTTTCTCGCCAATCTCGTGGTCGGTTTCGTGTTTGTGCTGCGCGACTATGCCCAGCGCGAAATCGGCCACAAGGTCCTGCTGGCAACACTTGTGGCGGGCCTCGTGACCTATGCCATGGTGGACGCAGGCATCGCCGTGGCGTCCGTCACGGCCTTCATCCTTTCCGAACTCGCTGACTGGGCCATCTATTCCTTCTGGAAGAAACCGCTGCAGCAGCGCATTCTCGTCTCCAGCCTCGTGGCCGTGCCGCTGGACACCTTTGCCTTCCAGCATCTCGCAGGCTACCTCACACCCGCCGCCTTCGCCACGGAAGTGCTGAGCAAGGCCGTGGGTGTGGCCATTGTCTGGTACCTGCTGAAGATGCGGGCCGGAAACGGCGGCACACCTGTGGCCGCACACTGATCACGGCAAGTGCTGTCAGGCATTCCTCGAACGTGAACGGCACAAGCACGTGCCTCGTCTTTCGTTCCAAACTGCTGTCACCCCGGCGCAGGCCGGGGCGGGGCTTGCGTTCCACTGTCTCTGTCTTGAAGCCTTATCAAAATCATGGCCTTTCATTGCGAATGCAGCAGGCGTGATGAGTTCTCGGTTTCACTTGCCGATGCCATATGAAAAGCCTGGCCCCGGCCTGCGCCGGGGTGACGGAATTTGGTGGATAAATCTGGAAGAGGCAGACTTCAACCCACCACCGGCCCGCCTTCGGTGTTGATCGTGATGCCGCGCTTGCGCTCACGGACGGAAATGTAGATCGCGCAGGCGATCAGGATGGCGACGCCGGTGAAGGTCCAGTTGTCCGGGAAATCGCCGAAGAAATACCAGCCCGCCACCACCGCCATGATCATCTCCGTGTAGTTGAACGGCGAAAGCAGGGAAGCTTCCGCGTAGTCATAGGCCTTGGTGATGAGATAGTGACCGGCAATGGCGATGGCACCGAGCAGGATCAGCAACAACCACTGCTGGCCCGTGACAGGCAACCAGTAAAGCGGTGCGGCCAGAGTGAGCCCTGCCGCACCGATGACGCTGGACTGGAACGTGGTGACCATGGCGTTGGCCTTGCCCGTGAGATGCCGCGTCACGATGATGTAAAGCGCCGACGCCGTGCCTGAGGCGAGCGCAAAGACCGAGCCGATGTTGAACGCCACAAGGCCGGGCCGGATGATGATCAAGACACCGATGAAGCCGATCGCCACCGTGATCCAGCGGCGGATGCCCACCTTCTCCCGCAGCAGCAGGGGCGACAACGCCGTGATCAGGATGGGCTGCACGAAGTAGATCGCCAGCGTGTCGGCAATCGACAGCGTGTGCAGCGCCATGAAGAAGCAGATCGTGCCGGCGATGAGCAGTGCCGCCCGCAGCGCGTTGAAGAACGGGTTCACCGGGCGCAGGGCATTTTTGCCATCAACAGCGAGCGCGAAAGGCAGTGTGAACAGCGAACCGAATAAGAAGCGCGCCCACACCATCTGCATCACGGGCACGCCCTGCTGCCCAAGAAACTTCGCGCACACGTCAATGCCCGGCAAAATGGCCATGGCGGCAAGCACCAGGCCAATGCCGAGCAGGGGATTGGAAGCGGGTTTCATGGTGCGGATGACCTGCCTTCAGCAGCAGTGAATTTCCACGGCAGCATTTTCCCTCCCCCTTGTGGGGAGGGATCAAGGGTGGGGGTCGCTCCGGCCCAAGGCGCAGGGCTTCCCCACAAATTGCAACACCACCCGACCCCCACCCTGGCCCTCCCCACAAGGGGGAGGGAAGTGACAGGAAGAGGCAAAAGCGTTTGGGAGGATGTTGACCTTCTCACACCCTGATCCTGCTGTTGTCCGGATCCCAGATGCTCTCGGGGATGATGCGGGCCTTGCGCATTTCGCCAAACATCATGATCCCGAATTCCGTACCCTCTGCCGTGGCGTCAGGCGGCACATAAGCGAAGGCGAGAGACTTGCCCGTGGCGTGACCGAATGCGCCGGAGGTCGTGACGCCCACCACCTTGCCGTCGCGATAGACGGGCTCGTTGCCCACGCAATCGGAATCGGTGTTGTCCACGCTCATGTAAACGAGCTTCATGCGCTGGCCCTTCTGCTTGCGCGAGAGGCTTGCGGCCTTGCCCGTGAAGTCCTGTTTGTCGAGACGGATGAAGCGTTCCATGGAGGCCTCGAACATGTCGATTTCGGCGGTGAGTTCCGAACCCCAGCCGCGATAGCCCTTTTCCATGCGCAGCGAATTCATCGCATAGGTGCCGAACAGGCTGAGGCCGTGCGGGGCTCCCGCTTTCATCAATGCGTCAAACACCGCCTGCATCCCGGCACGCGGCACATGCAGTTCCCAGCCCAGTTCGCCGACATAGGTCATGCGCAGCAGGCGCACCTTGTCCACGCCGGCAACGGTGCGGGTCTTGGCGGTGAGCCAGCGGAACGAAGGCGATGTCAGGTCCGTGTCCGTGCAGGCCCTCAGAACATCGCGCGACTTGGGGCCCGCCAGAATGAGCACGCCAAAATCATCCGTCACATCGCTGATGCTCACGGCCTCGCTGTCCGCCTTGCGCCAGGACAGCTGGTCCATGTCGTACAGCTGCGCTGCAGCCGCCGACAGCACATAGAAATGGTCCGCCGCCACCCGCGTGATGGTGAGTTCGCTCTCGATGAAGCCGTTCTCGTTCAGGAGATGGGTGAGGATGATGCCGCCATCCTTCTCCGGAACCTTGTTGGCACAGATGCGGTTGAGGAAGGAGAAGGCATCGCGGCCTTTCACTTCGAACTTGGCGAAGGTCGAGAGATCCATCAGCCCGACCCGTTCGCGCACCGCCAGCGCCTCGTCCTTGACGGCGTTCCACCAGTTGGAGCGGCGGAACGAGTAGCGTTCGCCTTCGCCGGACCGGTCATACCAGCGCGCCCGCTCCCAGCCGAAAATCTGGGCGAACTGCGCGCCGTGCTTGGCCAGCGTGTCGTGCAGGGCCGAGGTGCGGAGGTTGCGCCCCACCGCATGCTGTTCCGCCGGCTTGTAGCAGTAATACATGTGGTGATAGTCGGCGACGGAGACTTCCGTGGTGTAGTCCTTCGTGGCCCACGGGCCAAAGCGGCGCGGATCAAATTCGCGCATGTTGATTTCGGCCTGGCCGTGCACCATCCACTGCGCGAGGTACTTGCCTGCACCGCCACCCTGGCAGATGCCGATGGAGGCGCCACAGTGCATCCAGTAGTTCTTTGGTCCATGCGCCGGACCGGAGAGATAAACACCATCCGGCGTGTGCGTGATGGCGCCGGAGATGATGGACTTGATGCCCGTCTTGCCGAACAGCGGCAGGCGTTCCGTCGCTTTTTCCAGCCATGGCATGATGCGGTCGAGCTCGTTGGGTTCCAGCTCGCTTTCATAGTCCCAGCGCGGCGGCTTGCCGTCCCAGCAGGTGTGGGCGGTTGCCGTCTCGTAAGGCCCGACAAGCACGCCGTTCGTTTCCTCGCGCAGGTAGGCATGGGAGTAGGGGTCGCGCACCACAGGCAGTTCCATCTTCAGGTCGATGAGTTCCTGCAGCGGCTCGGTGATGATGTATTGGTGCAGCATGTTGGCGATGGGGGCGAGATGGCCCGTCCACGAGGCCACCACATCGCAGTAGGAGCCGGCCGAGTTCACCACATGCTCGCAATCAATGTTGCCCTTGTCGGTGAAGACGCGCCACTCGCCGTTGGGCAGCAGCTTGATGTCGTTCACCTGGGTACGGCGGTAGATGGTGGCGCCAAGATTGCGGGCACCAGTTGCCATGGCGTTGGTGATGTCTGCGGGCGCCACATGCCCGTCCGTCACGGTGCGGAAGGCGGCCTTGATGCCGAAGGTGTCGAGGAAAGGGTGATACTGCTTGATCTCGGACGGGCCGATGATCTCTCCCTCATAGCCAGCGAGCTTCGAGATGCCGTAGACGTATTTCAGCCAGTTCACCTCTTCATCGGTGGTGGCAAGGCGCAAGCCCCCGCAGCCATGCCAGGACACGGCCTGTCCGGTGAGCTTCTCCAACTGCGGGTAGAGCTGGGTGCCATAAAGATGCACCTTGGTCATGTTGAGCGAGCCGTTGAAGTGCGGGCACTGCCCCGCCGCGTGCCAGGTGGAACCCGACGTTAGTTCACCCTTCTCGATGAGCACGATGTCGGTCCAGCCCTCCAGCGCAAGGTGATAGAGCAACCCCACGCCCATGATGCCGCCCCCGACAATGACCACCCGTGCGTGCGATTTCATCAAAAACTCCTGCCGTCCTGCCGCAGAATCAGTGAGTCCGGCGTGGCCGGAAGTTCAGTCTGCCAAGCGAAATTGCGCTGAAGTGCCAAGGTCAACAAGGCTCAAATCACGCGTGCAGGGTGAACCAGCCTCACACTGCGGGGACTTGCTGATGCTGCCACTGTGGCGCTCAGGCAACAGTTTTGGGGCCGAAAGCTCCGAATGCGCAGTGTTTCACCCCAAGGTAGCAGCTTCCTGCGTGCGGCGGACACAATTCACTTTGCTCCAGGTTGTTTACCTGTGCTTAATAATTGGGCCGGGGGCGGTATGAGTAGCGCAGCGCTGACGTGGGACGAAAGTCGGCGCGCGGGAAGTATACGAGACGGCGGCAATGAAGAAAATCAGCACTCTCCTCCTGTCGGGAACGGCAGCTCTCGTGATGGCCAATGGCCAAACGGCCCATGCGCTTTGCACGCCACTGGCGTTTGTGGCCGCCAATGCCAATACAATTACCTGTACCGGGCTGATCTCTTCCGGCGTTAATACGGGTGCGAACACAGACACGCTGACGCACAACGATGGCGGGTTGGGACTGTTGAGCATCCTGCCTGCATCGACAATGGGTACGGGAAATGACACTTTCATCAACAATGGTGGATCGTCACTGGACATTGATCAAGGGGCAAATGATGATCAGGCCACGGTCAATGGTGGAGCTGTCGGAATCCTCACCCAAGGCTCTGGCAATGACACGTTCAACAGCAACGGCGGCCTGACAACTTCGGTAGATCAGGGTGGCGACAACGATACGGCGACCATCAGTGCAGGTTCAGTGGCGGTTCTGAACCAGGGCGGCGGCAACGATATCTTCAACAGCAACGGCGGCTTGGCCGGAACGGTGAACCAGGGTGATGGCAACGATGACGCCAACATCACCGCCGGCACCATCGCCATCGTGCTGGATCAGGGCAATGATGACGACGACGTCATCATGTCTGGCGGCTTTTTGACATCGCTGATCCAGGGGGCCGGAGTGGACACGCTCGATCTCTCGGCGGGCACGGTGGCACTTGTGGCCCAGGGCAGCGGAGACGATGAAGCCACATGGAGCGGCGGCAACCTGTTGATCTACTCGGGTGGCGATGGCTCTGATGCCTTGACCGTCACGGCAGCCAGCTACACCGGCCTCGAGTTGCTTGGCGGCGGCGACGATCTCTCCAGCGCAGACGGTTTCACCGACACGCTGACCTTCCAGGGTCTTGGCCCGATGACCATCAACGACACCACGATCACGAACTGGGAGCGGGTTGGACTATCCGGATCGTTCCTGTCGTTCTCCAACAATGCGCTCACGGTTGGGTCTGATGCTGGCGACGGACTCTTCCTCTATGGCCTGAGCAACCTGAGCGCCAACAACGGCTTTGCGCTGACGGGCAATCTGTCGATCTCCGATGGGTCGGGATTTGGCTACACTGGCGCTGTATCTGGCACGCATGCATTTTCAGTGAGCGGAAATGTCGTCAACAACGGTGCCTTGAGAGTTCGAAACAGCACGGCAGGCGATGTGTTCACCGTGGAAGGTGACTACGCGGGCACTGGTGACTTCAGTTTTGACTTCGACACAGACCTCAACACCAGCGACCTTCTGGTGATCAACGGCGATGTGACCGGAGGCACAACCATTCTGCAGGGCGGCTATGTTGGGCAGGGATCCTACACCGGAGACGGGCCAGGCGCGGGTATCGCCGTTGTCCGGGTGGCGGGCAATACCGCGCCGGGCGATTTCATGCTCTATGAGGAATTCATTGGCCTTCCACTCGTCGTCGGTGCGTTTGCCTATGAACTCAACCTTGAATCCGACAACGTATGGTATCTCCAGTCGACGGTCCGTGCCGGGGCGGTTGCGTCCCTTCCGGCAGGCGGAATGTCCGCTTCGCTTGGCAATGCCTTCCTCGGCACTTACCATGAGCGCCTCGGCGAACAGCAGCGCGCGCCGAATTCCAACGTCTGGGGCAGGGTCATCGGTGAATTTGGCAACGAGTCGGTGGCAGCTGGTGGCATCGGCAACATTGCGTCTTCGGGGGCGACGACCGGGTTGCAGGCCGGACTTGACCTTGTGGCGCACGAGAATTCCACAGGCGGCCGCACGCGCCTTGGCCTCTACGGAGGCCTCGGCTGGATGAACCATGATGCCTCAACCCCGGCAGCAGGCGGCGCGGCGGGAACCAACGAGGCCAGCGGCAAGATTGCCGGACTTTATGCCAGCCACACGTCGGGTGGGTTCTACGCCGATGCGGTCTTGCAGGGGCAGTGGCTGGACGTTGATGTTGCGGGCGGCGGCACTACCATCGCAACGGATGCAAAGGGATGGTTGGCATCCCTCGAGATGGGGCAGGATATCGCCCTCGCGGGCAATGCTTCCATCGAACCTCAGGCACAGTTCATTGCTGGGTCCAACAGCATGGATTCAGCCATCGCCAGCGATTTCACGCAAACAAGCTGGAGCGGTGATGACGTGATGATCGGCCGCCTCGGTGCCCGGCTCAAGAGCGCAAACACTCTCGGAAACGGTGCCGCTGTGACGGGTTGGCTGAAAGCGAACCTGTGGACTGACTTCAAGAACGATGACCAGTCTGTTTCGGTCACTTCTGGTGGCGGCACAACGACAACCACACTGAAGGGCAAGAAGGCCTGGGTGGACCTCGGCATCGGCTTCGACGTTCAGGCCTCCAGCAACATTGCCCTCTTTGTCGATGGCGATGTCGCGGTCGGACTGTCTGGCGACTATCAGTCGTTCGGTGGCAAGGCCGGTATGAAGGTCGACTTCTGAGGGTCCGGGATCAGGCCCTGGCCTGATACAGCATCAGCGCCGCCGCCGTGGCGACGTTGAGGCTCTCCACGCCGGGCTTCATCGGGATTCTCACCAAGGTCTTGCAAGCCTTTGTAACAGCTTGTGAAAGCCCGCGCGATTCCGACCCCAGAACGAGCAGGCAGTCGGCTGCGTAGGCGCGGCGGAAATCGCTCTTGGCGGCAGAGGCGGTGCCCACAACATCTCCCGGGAAAGCGGCCGCAAACGCGGCAAAACCATCGGCGTTCATCTTCACCAGAGGCACGGCAAAGATTGAGCCTGTGGTGGCGCGCACGCATTCGGGCGCGAAGGGATCACAGCAGTCGCCGATCAGGATGATGCCCGCTGCACCGGCTGCATCCGCCGTGCGGATGATGGTGCCGAGGTTGCCGGGGTCGCGGATTTCCTCCAGCGCCAGCCAGAGCCCGCTCTTGGCCGGGTGGGGTTGAAGTTTCGTCTTGAAGGTGGCCAGTGCTTCGTGCGGATTGTTCTGCGCCGACAACTCCCGCATCAGTTTGTCCGTCACGATGAGCGGCCGCACCTCGTCCCACAGGTGCGGCGGCTTGGTGGCGAGCACATGTTCGGGCCCCCCGCCCAGGTCGATGGCGCGCTCAAGGCCATCACGGAACGCGGCGGCAAGGTCGCGGGC
>ERZ1645187.295-NODE-295-length-47915-cov-17.642165_pt1 | contig 47915 bp, 39 predicted proteins | sample MGYA00575352_ERZ1645187 | MGnify/ENA primary metagenome ERZ1645187 (study PRJEB40837, sample SAMN11349314) | freshwater sediment metagenome | isolation source: river sediment | host: Sediment | place: India: Wazaribad , New Delhi | collected 2017-02-21 ... | reverse complement strand
TTGTCAACGATCATATTGCCAATGTCAATACCACTTGCTGTTGAGCCCAGGTAGAACGACTGCCAGCTACCATCAGTTTTTCGAACCGACAACAGGTTTGTTGTTCCTGTGTTGGCCACCCACAGGTTGTTGTAGGAGTCGAAATCTAATCCGCTGATGTTCACAAGGTCGGGTGCAGCTAACCAGGGTCGCAAACTGCTGTTGTGATAGGTATAAATATTGTTCAGTGCATGATCTGTAAACTCAACCACTCCGTCCTGCCATGTTCCGATATAGGCTTTTGAGTTATTCACCGGGTCAATGGCAACGCTAACATAATCACTGATTGTGTCAAAACCACTGGTATTTGAGGAGTTATGTGTCTTCCATTTGGTTCCGTCAAAGGAGAAAACGCCGTCAATCATATAGCGTTTGCCCCAGTCGCTGCGTCGCCCGCCCGACGCCACCCACACCTGGCTTCCGGCTGCTTTCAGCTCATAAACATTGGTTGTGCCGGGTCCGTTCGGAAGAAATTGTTCAGCACTGAAACCGCTGTTGTAGGTGCGCAGGAGTCCACGACGCCTGTCGCCAACCCACAAGGCATCTGCCGATTCATACAAACCTGCAAAAGGCTCAATAAAACCGCCCTCAGGTTGGTAGGTTGACGTAAACATCTCCATATTAGTATTGTAAACCAATACACTGAATTGATTTACAATAACAAGATGATCGTTATATGCTCGAAACTGACGGTGAATGGCTGTGTTTGATTTGTCAAAATAATCCCACTGATTGCCGTCAAAAACAAACATCGTATCTGCATCATACGCGTTTCGGGTATAATTGAGGTACAATTTGTTGTTGAAAGTCTCAATCAGGTTGTAGTTGAAGTTGGGGTACCGTAGCCGCAGATCCTTGGTCCATTGGTTGAAATCAGCAAGATTTGAACTGTTAAGCGAAGCATAATATACTCCGGCTTCGGTGGCTGCATAAAGCACGTCATTCAAAATGGCAAGGTCTTTCACATTGATATAACTCCCTTGCGAACCAATCAAATAGGTATCAAACACTTCTTCACGGTCTATATCAATAACAACTATACCAAAGCCACATGAAAGATAGGCGTATTTATCTTTGAAAAGAATGTTGTTAATCGTCTTGTTTCCAACAAGCTCCTTGTTTTTTATATCACTGATGTTTACAATACCATCGGGTTTGATGAGGTCAATATTGGTGTTGGAATAGGCAACCATCAAAGTCTTATACGTATCGTTATAGCAAATCTTGCTAACGCCAATATCGTTAAGGCCGTTTACCTTGTTAAGTAACTGAAGACTGTTGTCTGATTTGTCATAATAAAACAAATCATAAGGTGTTGCAGCATACACTTTTTGCCCTGCCAACTCAATATCTGTCACTTTTTGATAGGGTAGGTGAGTTCGCCATTCACCAAGGCCGATACCCTGCGACTGGACTTCTATAAAACTCATTAACAATATGTTGAAAAGGAAAAAGTAAGACGTTTTATTCATATCTATGGTGTTTTTTCAATCTTTTGTTTTTTCTGAAGCATTTGATACTTCCAAATTTTTCAGTGTGAAATGATGAATACCAATTTCTTGTCTGAGGATAGTGTTCCTTAATTAACTCCAAACGGCTTGATTTATTGTATTGATTTCCGGTGAAAAGGAGGTAGTTTTAACAACAATGACAACTTGATGTTCAGCAGGCTTAGCGTTCTTTTATCAATTCGCAAATCGCCGCCTGCATAATAAAAACCAAAAGCTGCATCAGACCGTATAAATTCGGTTTCAACACCTAACTCATAGCAGGAAGTCAGGTCGTAGCGTAATATTGCGGAAGCTCCCCAGGCGAAGCTCCGGTCGAGCGAGCTGGTGATTTCATAAAACTCCGGACCGGTCATAAAATAAACTGGTTTGTAGAGCTGATGCGGACTACGTGTGGCAAGATAACCTGCAAGTGGCGCCAACTGCACACGAAATCCTGAAATTCTTTTTGTTGTGTAGGTTGGTCCGGCCATAAAACTCAAAACACGATAGGGTTCGCTTCGGATGGTGACATCGAGCAAAAAAGGATCGGCCCGCACTTTCTCGTATCCAAGACGCGACACATCAACCGAATGCAGCTGGTAGGCTGCCATTGCCATTATTCCCCAGCTTTTAAAGACCGGCACACTTCCTCCGAACGACACCGCAAGACCCGCCTCGGTAAAGCAACCTTCTGCCAAACTCGGACTTGAATATTCGAATACAGGAATGGAAGTGCCTGCACTCAGTTGTAGCAACGGCTGCTGTTTTTGCGCCTGCAAAAGCATCGCGCACAATAGTGCCGAAAGTAAATATAAATACCTCATTCAGTAAGAAGCTAATAATTTACGAAATTAGAAAAAAACCGGCTTTTCTGCATCAGCTAATTCATTCTCCGCCCAATCGTTTGAAAATATTGCAAATGACATGTATTTCTATTTTTTCTTACGGTTTGCTTATCGTACTTTTGTTGGACTAAACACCCTTTTATGGCTGCAAATCACGACCTTGGCGGACAGTTTGAGAAACTTAAAGCGCAGAACCTTGAGCGCCTCAAAGAACTTGCAATCCTCAACCGCACTTCGCACATCATCAGAGAAAACCGCCCTCCGGAGGAAACCCTTAAACACATTGCCATGATTTTGCCCGATGGCTGGCAATATCCCGAATCAACCGGCGCGCGTATCATGTATGACGGACAGTTTTATCTTTCGGCCAACTTTGTGCTTAGTCAATGGAAACAGATTCAGGAATTTCAAACCATTGACGACAAAAAAGGGTTTATCGAGATCAGCTATTCCAAAGAATTTCCGGAAGCCGGCGAAGGCCCCTTCCTGATCGAAGAACGCGACCTGATTTTCAACCTCTCAAACATGATCAGTGGCTATATAAACTCATATAAAGGCCTCAGAATCATCGAGAAAATCTCTCCTAAAGATAAAACCAAATCATCACCCGAACCGCAACCCGAACAGCTTCCCGGACGAAAACTCCTGCAGCGATTCCTCAATAAAAACAATGCCGACAGAGACATCTACCACGACCTGATGACCTTCAAAGTCAAAGAAATCCTGCTTATATCCAACCTCTACGACGCATATTCCATCGAGCGCGAGGGCCGTTTCTCAGAGCATGTTCTTGGCCATTATCACCAGCTCAACCTCACTTCGGTGCCACGAATCACGGGTGTCACAACGGCCTCCGAAGCCTTTGAAATGCTGCAATCGAAATACTACGACCTCGTCATTTTCATGGTGAGTGTTGACAAAAAAACCCCAGTCGAACTTAGCCGCAAAATCAAAAAAGACTTTCCAAACCTTCCCATCTTTTTCCTGCTCAACAGCAATGCCGACATTGCCTTTTTTAGCAAAGTAAGCCGCGAAACCTTTTCAATTGACCGCATTTTTACCTGGAACGGCGACTCAAACGTATTTTTCAGCATGATAAAAATGGTCGAAGACCGCATCAACGTTGTCAACGACACACGTATCGGACTGGTGAGGGTGATTCTGCTTGTTGAAGATTCGCCCATGTACTATTCCCGCTATCTGCCCATGCTCTACAAAATTGTGATGGAGCAAACGCGCCGGATCATTGACGATGTGAGCACCGATGAACTATATAAGGTATTGAGAATGAGAGCAAGACCAAAGATACTCCTGGCCAGCAACTACGAAGAAGCTTGTCAGATTCTATCCAAATACCGCGAGTTTATGCTCTGCCTTATCACTGATATCCGCTTTGATAAGGAAGATATTAAAGATGATAAAGCCGGAATTCAATTGGTCGAATTTTCAAAAAAACTTATTCCCGACCTTCCGGTCATCATTCAGTCATCCGACACCGAGAATGCACAAATCGCCTACCATTACAAATCAACCTTTATTGATAAAAACAGTGAAACCCTTTCGCAGGATTTCCAAAGTTTTATTACGCATTTTCTCGGTTTTGGCAATTTTGTTTACCGCGATCAATACGGAACACCCATCACCCAAGCCCGCACACTCAAGGAGTTTGAACAAAAACTCCGAACAATTCCTGACGAATCACTCATCTACCACGCCCAACGAAATCATTTTAGCCTTTGGCTGATGGCTCGCGGCGAAATTCGCGTGGCTAAAATATTGAATCCAAAAAAAGTTGCCGACTTTCAAAATCCCGAAGACCTGCGCAGGGAATTGCTGCAGATGATTCAACGTTTTCGAAATGAGCAGGACACCGGCAAAATCGTTCCTTATGATGAAGAGGCATTTACCAACGACAAAAACATCGTAAGCCTGTCCGAAGGCTCGCTGGGAGGCAAAGGTCGTGGACTGGCGTTCATTAACACATTGATTCACAACTACGACTTCAGTCAGCATGTGCCTGATATCAATATCCGGACACCGAAAACATCGCTCATCGGCACCGAGGAGTTCACCCTCTTTATGGAGCGCAACAACCTGCATGATCTGGTACTGAACGAAACCGATTATGAGCGTATCAAGAAAAACTTTGTGCAAGGGAAACTCACGCCAACCCTTATTCGGCGACTCCGGACCCTGCTTCGGGTTATCCGTAAACCGCTCGCCGTAAGGTCTTCCGGCTTGTTTGAAGACAGTCTCGCCCAGCCTTTTGCCGGCATTTTCGAAACCTATATCCTTCCCAACAGCCATCCCGATCTTGAAGTAAGGCTTCAGCAACTGACCGATGCCATAAAGCTGGTTTTTGCATCCGTGTTTTCCGATATTGCCCGCGGCTATGTCAATGCCATCAATTATAGCATTGACCAGGAAAAAATGGCTGTCGTGATTCAGGAACTTGTTGGCAAACAATTTGGTAAATACTATTATCCGCATGTGAGCGGTGTGGCGCAATCCTACAATTATTATCCTTTCGCGCATATGAAACCCGAAGAAGGTTTTGCTATTGCTGCCCTCGGACTTGGAAAATACGTGGTGGAGGGCGATAAGGCCTACCGGTTTTCGCCCCGGTATCCTTCGCTCGATATCAACTCACCAAAAGACCAGGTAAAAAACTCACAGGTGAATTTTTTGGCTGTTGACCTCGAACGTACCGTTCCAAACCTGCTCGAAAGCGATATGGCAAGCCTTGCAACCCTCGACCTCTATGATGCCGAGCAACATGGCTCTCTCCGGCATTGCGCTTCTGTTTACAATCCCGACAACAACACCATCTATCCGGGTTTGAGCAAAGCTGGTGCCCGCATTGTGAATTTTGCCAACATCTTGAAATACAATTATACCCCCCTGGCTCAGACCCTCGAAATTGTGCTTGATGTGGTGAAAGAAGCCCTAGGAACAGCAGTGGAAATTGAATGGGCTCTCGACCTCGACCGCGATGAAAACGGCCGCTGCAATTTCTATCTGCTGCAAATAAAACCCTTGCTCGGGAGTGCCGATGACTACATCGTGAACATGGACGAAATCAACCCGGCCGAAATTCTGCTCTACTCCGCCAAAGGAATGGGAAATGGTGTTATCAAAGACATCAAAGATGTAATTTATATTGAACCATCAGCCTTTGATAAGCGCTATACAGAGGAAATGGTTCGCGAAATCAGCCTTCTCAACGAACAAATGGCAGCCCGCCAACGACCTTATGTTCTCATCGGTCCCGGTCGCTGGGGCACACGCGACCGCTGGATCGGAATTCCCGTAAACTGGCCCCAAATCAGTCAGGCAAAGGTAATTGTTGAAACCAGCCTCGATGATTTTCCGCTCGACGCTTCATCAGGCTCTCATTTCTTCCACAACGTAACTTCAATGAACGTGGGCTATTTCACCGTTCAACCCGAACTTTCCAAAAGCTTCATTAACTACAGCATTTTGCAGTCACAAAAACTTGTGCAGCAAACCCGTTTTTTCAAACACGTTGTTTTTGATCAGTACCTCACAGTGAGAATGGACGGAAAAAAACGAATTTCCGTGATCACAGCAAAAGATGATGCCTGAAATCAGGCGCGATGAAATCGTTGGGCAAAATGAAGAATGGCTTCAGAGGTGATGGTTGCAGCCTCTTCAAAGCCCATATGTCCGACCTCACCAAGCAACAACAACTCGGCGTGTGCCGGAAGTGCCAGCTGCGCCATTATCCGTGCAAAGGGCATCCTGCTGTCGTCTTTTCCTAAAATAAATAACAAAGGCAATTTTGTTTCGCTTAAAAGCTGAAGCTGACTCTCTCGGTCGCGCAGTCCTGCCACTGCTGCCTTGACCGATGAAGACTGTTGTTCAAGCGCAATTTCTTTGATTCTGCCAACATTTTCAGGGTATTTTGCGTCAAAATCAGGACTAAAAAGACCATTGATGAAATTGGAAACATAAGCTACAGCATCTGTATCAATCTGCGTCAAAGCCACAGCTCTTGATGCTTTTGCCACATCATCATCGGGCATGGCATGGGAGTGAAACAACACCAATCCTGTCAACTTTACTGAAAACGCTTTCAAATAAGCCAACGAAACATATCCACCCATCGAATGACCTATAAGCAGCGCCTTTTCAATCTTTTCAGCCACGAGCACCGCATCAACAGCCTGCGCCATCAGCCACATCGGATGTTCGGTAGCAAGAAGTTCGGAAGCTCCAAAGCCCGGCAAATCAATCATGATAGTTTGAAATTGTTGCTGAAACGGGATCACAAATTGATCCCAAACCCGGTGATCCATCGGAAATCCGTGCAGAAAAACCAATGTTGGGCCCACACCCTCACAACGATAGGCAATGCGCTTGCCATTGTACAAAACAGTTTTCATCTCTTCTGACATTTACCGGCAAAATTAAGGATTTGGCCGGTGTCGGGCACTATTCATTTTCTTTGTTTCTTTGCTGCTTCAAACAGCATTCAATGGACAGCATAAAACATATTTACCGCATCGGCCACGGCCCGTCGAGCAGTCATACCATGGGACCTTCAAGGGCTGCCGAGCTTTTCAAAAACCGGACAGCTTCAGCCGTTTCATACAAAGTAACCCTCTATGGCAGCCTTGCCGCCACCGGAAAAGGACATCTCACCGACAAGGCCGTTGAGCTTATGCTCGCACCTAAAAAAGTGGATTTTGTTTGGGAGCCTCAGACTTTTCTCCCACGACACCCCAACGCCATGAAACTCGAAGCCATTGATGCAGCACAAAACACTTTTGATGAATGGACGGTTTACAGCACAGGAGGCGGAGCTATTACGGATGGCACTGTAAATGAATTGATTGGAAAAGTGTATCCACTCACCCACATGAAAGACATCTTAAGGTGGTGCGAGGAAAACGGAAGGCATTTCTGGGAATATGTTCACCTTTACGAAGCACCGGGCTATCAGGATCATCTGGCAGAAGTTTGGGAGGTGATGCAGCAATCAGTTCAAAGAGGCATCGAAAACGAAGGTGTTTTACCCGGAATACTGAAGCTTCCGCGCAAGGCATCGTCCTATTTCATTCGTGCCCAAAGCCTGAAGGATTCGCTCAAAAGCCGTAGTCTGGTGTTTGCTTATGCATTGGCCGTTTCTGAGGAAAATGCCTCGGGTGGAAAGGTGTCAACAGCACCTACCTGTGGTTCGAGCGGTGTGTTGCCGGCTGTTTTGTATCATGCCAAACATGCCCACGGCTTCTCCGACCAGAAAATCATCAAAGCCCTGGCTACCGCAGGTCTGATTGGCAACATCGTGAAAGAAAATGCCAGCATCAGCGGCGCCGAAGTGGGCTGTCAGGGTGAGATTGGCACGGCTTGTGCCATGGCCTCAGCTGCCGTGAATCAACTTTTTGGCGGCACTCCCCAACAGGTGGAATATGCCGCTGAAATGGGTTTGGAACACCACCTGGGCCTCACCTGCGACCCCATTGCAGGTCTGGTGCAAGTGCCTTGCATTGAGCGCAATGCCCATGCCGCAGCACGTGCTCTCGATGGCAATATGTATGCATTGCTCTCCGACGGAAAACACTTTGTTTCGTTTGATAAAATTGTACAAACCATGAAAGCCACCGGCCGCGACCTCCCAAGTCTTTACAAGGAAACTGCCGAAGGCGGGCTGGCCATTTTTGCTGCCGTGAAAGACCACCCCTGCTGAAAGGAATGAGCTAAGCTGAAAACGTTTTATGAAATCAAGGCTGTGAGTTAAGTTGCAGGCTCACAATTGAATGACCTTTTTAAAATTGAAAAGGAAATAGCTGTTTTTGAAACAAAGAAGCTAATAATTCACACATTTTAATATAATTGACTTCTCGGTTTATAAATTTTAGCTTTGTGATTCATCTAAAAAACCAGCCCATGAAAACAACAAATCATTCGAAGTATTGAATGCCTGCAACGATCTTTTCAGACTATTCATCTTCATACAAATTTGTTTAACCTTTTTTTTAGCTTCAAACAATGAAACAGGTTTTTTTCTTCTTGTAATGTTCATGACAGCATGTTGCAACGACGACTTTCACACTGCAGCCGAAGTCAATGTAATTATTTTCAAAGATGGGAAAACGCTCAAGGAGGCTGGCATTACGCCTTCATTCCATTTTGTTTCGGGAGAATCAGAAGAAGTTACATTGCCCTTTGAATTGGATACTGGTGACAGTTTGTATTTTCTTAAATCTCCCTACCTGAAAAGTATCAGTTTTAAACCTGCAACAATCTTGATCAGATACAACAATCTGCCCGAAACGGATACCCTGGAAATACTGCTTGATTATGAGTGTAAAAGCAACCGCTGCGCTTGTAAAACCGTTGTATTGAAATACATGAAATGTAATTCGGTATTTTTGGATGATCATACCATTAGAAAATGATTGTTGACTTTAAATCAAAAAAACAATGAAAAAAATACCCTTCATCCTCCTCATCCTTCTTTTACTGAACAGCTGTTGCGATGATGATTATCGGTTTGCTGTTGTATGGTTCAACATCCTCAAAGCCGACAAGCCTTTGTCAGAGTCAAATATTTCTCCATCCTTTGTGTATGTGGATGAAAACAACAACGAAACCACCTTGACGAGCAATGGATTAATGACAAGCGGAAGCAGCTATTCCATCAACCAAAGCAACGAGCTGGAAATGATGAGTTTCAAGCCGGCCACAATCCTGATAAAATATACCGGATTGGATGTTTCGCAAACCGACACCCTCGAAATTTTGCTCGATTATGAGTGCAATAAAACACAACGCTGCGCCTGCAAGGTTGTTGTTTTGAAATATATGAAATGCAACTCTGAATACATAGACGATTTTACAATCAGAAAATAGTTGCAAATTTTCGGGGATAAGACACACTAACCGTAGCGCAAACACGAGGGACTGTTTTATGTAGATAAATACCTGATTGCCTACAAAAAACATGAATTTCCGTCATTAACATGACGGAAATCATATAAATTGCGTCAGTTTATTGACGGAAATTGATAATTCCTTTGTTTTTTTGAATGAAACAAGAAACTTGCTCATGTCATTTTTGTGAATGACCAAGAACAAAGTCGAGGTAGTTGTCCCTGTGAATGATCGAAAACACGGCTTCAGGGTAAGATTTTTGAAACTCGGTAGGAATACGTGTTTTTTCAGTTTTCCATTTGAATTCAAAAGCCTGTATTTCATTGTCAACCAATTCAATCCTATCAATTTCCTGCTTTGAATGGGTACGCCAAAAGTGAATTTGACTTGAAAATCCTCTATAATGCAACATTTTAGTGCGTTCAGCATGAAGGTAGTTTTCCCACAATTGACCGATATCTTCGCGGGCAGAGATGGGTTGAAAAGCATTGATCAATGCATTGCGGATGCCATTGTCAATAAAAAACCACTTTTTCATTTTGGTTATTTCATTGTCGCGGCTGCGACTGAAGCCGGGTACACTATAAAGAATGAAGACCTTTGTAAACAGGTCAAGGTATTTTTCAACGGTATTCTTACTGATCTGCAGTTCCTTGCCCAAGCCTTCCAAAGATATTTCCGTGCCTGTCCGGTAAGCTAATTTTTGTAACAAAGCAATGATTTTGTCTCTTTTTCTGATTCCTTCAAAAGCCAGAATATCACGTAACAAATAGCCCTGCACCAATTCTTTGAGGTAGTGGGTTTTTTCTGTTCGTCCGCTCATCTCCCCGAGCTCGGGGAAGCTGCCAAAAATCAGACGTTCTTCAAGCAGGGAATGTGTTTGAAAAGCGTTTTCTACTTGACTGTATTCGAGCTGCGACATCGGAAACAGATGCAGCGTGCGCATCCTGCCAACCAGTGGTTCTCCTACCTGATCGTGTAGCTCAAACGCTGATGAACCGGTAATCAACACCTTAAGACCTTCAATCGTATCAACCATCAGTTTGAGTTTTTTCCCAATACCTGGTATCTCTTGTGCTTCATCAATCACCAAAAAACGACATTTACCCATTAAATTACGGTAATTGACTTCGCTCTGACGCTCCAATAATGCATGTGATTCAATATCATCGCCATTCAAAAAAATAACTTCTTCCGTTGATTGCTGCACAGTCTTTTTGATCAGGGCAGTTTTCCCAACCCTGCGTGCTCCAAGCAAAACCAATACCTTGTTGGGTTTGACCATTTGCAAAAGCCTGCTTTCATAAAATCGTTGGTATAGCATAAGTAAGTTTTTTACAAAAATACATAATTTCCGTCAACAAACTGACGGAAATCATATAAATACCGTCAATAAACTGACGGAAATCGAATAAATCTTACTGATATTTTCAATAAAACTGTTTACCGGCAAAACATCCGTCGTTCTAAAGCTAAATGTTTTTCCTCCCCGGGATTGCTTCAATGAGTTTTTTGGTGTAGGCTGTCTGCGGATTTTCGTACAGCTCATCAGCTTCGGCCAACTCTTCTATTTTGCCCCGGTTCATCACCATCACGCGATCGGACATATAGCGAACCACACCCAAATCGTGCGAAATAAAAATATAGGTGAACCCATAATCCTGCTTGAGCCGGTTTAACAGGTTGAGTACCTGGGCCTGAACAGAAACATCAAGTGCAGAAACAGGTTCGTCGCAAATCACCAACTCAGGATTCACAGCCAGTGCGCGGGCAATACAAACACGCTGCCGCTGTCCGCCCGAAAACTCATGTGGGTAGCGTCTGTAGTGTGTTGCTTCTAGCCCAACTTGTTCGAGCAGCTCCATCACCTTATCGCGCCGGGCCCGCGAACCGGCATGCAAACCATGCACTGTCATCGGTTCAAGGATAGCTTCACCAATGGCCATCCTTGGGTTTAGTGATGAATAGGGATCTTGAAAAACAATCTGAAGCTGTTTGCGAAAAGTGCGCATATCACGCTTATTCAGTGCATTCACTACAATTCCCTTATACGAAACTTTACCACCGGTGGGTTCCTGAAGCCGCAGAATGCTTCGACCCAGCGTTGTTTTGCCACAGCCTGATTCACCCACCAGACCCAATGTTTCGCCGGGGAAAACTTCAAAGCTCACATCATCCACAGCTTTGACGAACAGTGTGCTTTTCTTTAAAAAGCCATTTTGAACAGGATACCAGGTTTTCAAACCTTCAACCTTCAACAATGCCTCTCCGGAAAACATTGCTCGATGGAGCTGCTTTCGCTCTTCGGGATTGGTTTTTAAAGCTGTGGCCATTTCGCTCAATCCACCCGGCCATTTGTTTTCTAAAAACTCTTTCACAACAGGCAACCGCCGAAGTCGAATGCCTAACGGTGGTCTGCAAGCCAAAAGACCTTGCGTGTAGGGGTGTTGAGGATTGCCAAGCACTTCCTTAACATTCCCTGACTCAACCACCTGACCTTTGTGCATCACAACTACTTTGTCGGCTATTTCGCCGATCACAGCAAGGTCATGGCTGATGAAAATCATACCCATTCCTGTTTCATGCTGCAATTCTTTGAGTAGCAGTAGAATTTCTTTTTGAACGGTGACGTCAAGTGCCGTTGTTGGCTCATCAGCGATGAGAAGCTGCGGTTTGTTGGCTATGGCCATAGCAATCATCACGCGTTGTTTTTGTCCGCCCGACATTTGATGGGGCCAGGCTTCAAAATGCTGCTCAGGGCGCGGAAGCTTTACCCTTCTGAAAAGTTCGAGCACTTTTTCTTTTGCATCTTTGCGACTGATTTTCTGGTGTGTTTGTATGGCCTCCATCACCTGCTTGCCACATCGCATCACGGGATTGAGTGAGGACATGGGTTCCTGAAAAATCATAGCCATCTTGCTTCCAAGGGCCAGACGCATTTCCTCCGGATTCCAGTCAAGCACGTTTTGTCCGTCAAAAATAATTTCGTCCGCCGAAAATGTTGCTTGCCTGTTTGGCAACAACCGCATCAAAGCAAGCGAACTCACCGACTTACCTGAACCCGATTCGCCCACAATACCCAATGTTTCACCTGCTTCAAGTCCAAAACTCACACCATGCACAGCTGCCTGCCATCTGTCTTCCTGCAGGAAGCTGACATTCAGATTTTTTACCTTGAGCAATGACATTTGGTTAACAATTGTTACAAAAGGCAAATGTACAGGATTCACCCTATTTGTTTTGACCAATCTTTCTTTTACAACCGATTATCGGTGTTTTTTGACCTTTTATCGGTTTTGACAAAAAACGCATCCAACTTTAAGCTTAATTTGGTCTTTCATAATAAGAGGTTTTGCTTTTCAAAGGGCGTTCTAATAAACATTTAATGATGGGTTATCCGATAAAAAGATATCTGCCACTCTTGTCATTGCTGGGTATAATTGTTGCACTACTTTTCTTGCCTATTCGTGTACCTTTTGGTTTTCGCACAATGGGATTCATTCGCCCAGAACGTCAATGGAGTCTCAAAACTGATTTTGACGGAAACTATGTGGGTGAAACACGTAATTTCCGGCTTGGAGGTGTTGAATCAGTGGTTAGCTATCGTTTTGAACGTGGTGATATTGCAACACTTCTTTTGGGTGGTTTAGATGGAGAAAACAGTATTATCCAACCAGGCGAAACCTTAGGTTCAATACGCTCGGTACGCAGCAAAGAACTTTTGCAGCAAAAAGAAAACATGCTTTCAGTTGCTATGAAAGAATTACAGGCAGGGATTTCTCCTGAAAAAACCGAAGTGCTCGAACAGTTACAACAGCAAATAAAATCAACAGAAGTTCAGTTGGAATTTACAAAGGCACAATTTGATCGAATCAACCAATTGTTTCTCGACAGTCTCGTGCCTGCCACCACATTCGAGACAGAAAAAACAAATTATCTGAGAGCTTTCGCTGAAAACGAAATAGCCAAAAGCAATTATCAATCAGCACTTTCGGGTGTCAAACCTGACGAAGCCCGACTGCTCGAGGAGAAAATGAACAACCTTATAAAAGAACTTGAATTTGTGGAGCAAACCAATGAAGCCTACACACTCACCGCTCCATTCGGTGGCAAACTTCAAATGTTTGCAATTACAGGCGAAGGTGGGGAATATCTGTCAATCACCGATACTGCAACCTTCATTTTGTATGCTCCGGTGAAGCTCCAGTTTTTACCCTATATTAGCAAAGAAACCCATCTGGAATTCCTTATTCAGGGAACTGATATTGCTTGCAAAGCCCGTATTTTTTCTATTGGAGATAATACAGAAACATTTAACGGCCAGCAACTTGTGTTTGTGAAGGCTTTGGTTGAAGACCCTGATCGGATTGCATTGAACGGCCTTTCGGTACAATGTCAGTTTTCCGGAGAAAATATAAGCATCAGGGAATATATTACCCGAACCCTGAAACTTTATCTGCAATAACAATGACGCTCCGGTACGAATACAAATATTTTGTTCCAAACAATAAGATGGACCTGCTGCGTCAAATGATCAGCTCATTTGTGAAGCACGACAAATATTGTATCAACGCTGACAATCATCAATATACAGTAAGAAGTATTTATTTTGACACCTCTGATTTTGCCTGCTATTTTGAAAAAGTGGAGGGAATAAAGCACCGTAAAAAATTCAGACTGAGGGGCTACGGTACAAAAGAGACCGAAAATGACGCTGTTTTTTTTGAGATCAAAAGAAAGTATGAAGATCCAATTCTAAAAAACCGTGCTCCGGCAACGTTTAATACAGCACTTAATTTCATTTCAGGACTTGGATTTAATGAGTACCGGCCCGACACATTAAAGTTTCCCCAAGCCTCTGAGGATTTGAAAAGGTTTTTTTTTCATTACCACAACAGTCGCTTGCATCCCGTCATACTTATCATCTATGAAAGAGAAGCTTTTCTTGGAGTTCATGACGAAAGCATCCGCATCACTTTTGATAAAAACCTGAGAAGCATTGCCTTTCCCGAAATCAGCTCCTTATACGATGAAGAAAAAGTCAGACATTCGCTATCCGGACAGTTTATTCTGGAAGTGAAGTTTAACGACCATTTCCCTGCCTGGATGAAGCCTGTAATTGCTTCGTTGGGTCTGGTAAGAAAGTCAGCATCAAAGTATGTCATCACAATAGATACCCACAATTTTATTAAACCCAAAAAACTTCCTTCGGTTTATTTCAGAAGCCGCAGAAGCCCTAATTTTTGATTGGTTATGTTTGAAGAATTCCAACAGTTGGATCTGTTCCCAATAACTATTTATACCGTGATCGGAAATCTGGTAGTCTCATTTCTTTGTGGTATAGTTATCTCGTTGGTTTATAGGTTCGTGTACAAAGGCCCCAGCTATTCTGTGACATTTGTCAATTCACTTGTAATACTTTCAATGATTACTTCAGTGGTCATCCTTGTCATTGGAAACAATCTGGCCAGAGCATTCGGATTGGTGGGTGCAATGTCAATCATTCGGTTTCGTACTGCAGTGAGGGACGTACAGGATATTGTTTTTATCTTCTTCGCACTCAGTATAGGTATGGCAACCGGTGTAGGCCTTTATTCTGTCGCAATAACCGGTACACTCCTTATTAGTTTGGCGATAATATTGCTTTCACTTTCCAATTTTGGATCAGTTCGCAAAAGAGAGTTCATGCTTCAACTTACCTACTACAGTAGTCCTGAAAACGATCAGCTAATTGACCAGATAATCAGGCGACACTGCAAAAAAGTTAAACTCGTGAATTTGAAAAATGTTGGCTCTGAAAATGTGATAGAAGCTTTTTACCACATTTCACTCAAGCAGGAAAAGAAAAACACACTTCTTCTTACTGATCTGAGTACTTCTGCCAAAGTGCTAAATGTGAATCTTTATTTTGATGAGGACGATGTGAACCCACCAACTTATTGATCCTTATACCCATCATTCAACGCTCGGTTTTTTTTCTATTTTTCTGGTAAAAATTTCCAGATAAAATAAAATCCGCACATAAAAGCCAAGAATCTACACTTCTTTATTTTGTTGATTAATAGATGTTTATTCGTTTTCAACCGTTTAACAACAGTTGTTTTCGTATCTAACCGGATATTAAACGACTCAGGATATTGGGCCGTATTAATTTTGCCTCATCATTCGTTCAATTGTCTAACTAAAAACTTGAAACCATGACAACAATGAGAAACTCCGTACAACTGATCGGCAACGCAGGCAGCGATCCTGAAGTAAAAACACTCGCAAACGACAACAAGATGGCACGCTTCAGCCTTGCTACCAACGAGTACTACATGAATCAAAAAGGGGAGCGCGTTGAAGAAACACAGTGGCACCGCGTACTTGCCTGGGGCAAGACAGCCGAAATCATCGAAAAGGAAGTAAAAAAAGGCCGGCGCATGATCCTCAACGGGAAATTGGTGAACAACAACTGGAGCGACAAAGACGGCAACAAACACCAGAGCGTAGAGGTGCAGGTGACAGAAGTAGCATTCTTTTCATAAACAACTGATAAACTAACTTACTCATTAATAACTCAATACACATACATACAATGAAAACTTCTGACAATACAATTCAGCTGATTGGCCGCCCCGGCACCGAACCCATCATAAAACAATTTGACAACAATGGTCTTGTAGCCCGCTTTTCCTTCGCCACCAACGAGCAAACGACAGACGAAGAAGGCAAAAGCAGCTGGACCACTCGCTGGCACAAAATAGTTGCCTGGGGCAAAAATGCAACACTTGTACAGCAAAAAGTTAGAAAAGGCGCAAAAATGAGCATCGTGGGCAAGGCCTGTGTTCGCCAGTATGCCGACAAAGACGGCGTGCTGAAAGAAGTGAACGAGATTCAGCTTTATAACCTCAGCCTGTTGCAAAACGAACCGGCATAGAAACAAGCTTCATCCTACCCAAAAAAGCTGCCCTTTGTGGCGGCTTTTTTTATTCTATCCAATAATGAAAAGGTATCAACTCAATGGTTTTATTACCTAATTGGAGCGTATCATTCTGATTATAAGTAATAATTGTGGCCTTGTCTTGTTTGAAAAAATCCATAGCTTCTTCCAATCCAGCCAATTCACGTTGTATATTGTCATCATTGAGTTGCCAACAAACTTGCAACACATTTTCAAACCTACCGTTTTTAAAAACAACAAAATCGCATTCTTTTACCTCATTAAAGTAATAAACATCGGATCCGGATCGCCTAAGCTGACCATACACCATGTTCTCAAGCAGCCGGCCCCTGTCTTCGCTAAATGATGATGAGTTAACCGAAATCATCCCGTTGTCAATACAATATACTTTTCGTGGATTTACGAGTTGAACCTTTGACGAATAGCTGAATTTCGGAACAAAGAAAAACAGATAAGCATCAGACAAATAGGCAAGATATTCCATGATGCTTGAAGAAGAATGAATATTGAAAAGTTTTCTTAAACTATTTCCTGTGAATGGCTTGCCAACATTTGATACCAGCCAGACAGCCAACTGACGCAATGCATCAGTATTGCGTATTGCATACCTGGCTGCAATATCTCTGATCAAAATATCATTGAAATTGTGCATCAACACCTCGGCAAGATAAGTTTTCAAATAATCAGGAAAACCTCCGTCCTTAAGGTAAGACAAAGCTGTTTGCTCAGTTTTTTCCAAACCAAGAAAGCGCAGATACTCTGTGAATGAGAAAGGAAAAAGCTCTTTCGACACATGTCGTCCGGTCAGTTTTGTGCCTAGTTCTTTGCTGAGCATCGAAGCATTTGAGCCGGTGATAAACACCTTAAAACCTTCATCGAGCTTGAAACGTACGAAATTCTCCCATTTGTCAACATTTTGTATTTCATCAAAAAAGTAGGCATTACAACCCATTTCCAAAGCAATTTCATGCAATTTATTAAAGTCGCCGATGTCGAATCCGGCAAGACGCGGGTCTTCAAAATTGATAAAAATGGATTCGTCCGGCTGTTGTCTGAAAACTTGTTGCAAAACAGTGCTTTTCCCACATCGCCTGATGCCGGTTAATATATAGGCATGAGTTGTAAACGCTTCATAGCCCGATACTTCACGAGGCATTTTTGGTACTTTTTGTAGTAACCATTCACGTTGAGCCTCGACCACGTGCTTGAGTTGCAATTTTGTAAGCATCGCTAAATAGTTTTCGTTGGTAAAGATAATAACTTTTCGATATCAACGAAAACTATCCGGTTTTCAACTGATAGTGCCTCTTCGATGCTCAAAATAGTAATTTGAATTTGTGATTTATTTTGCGAATTGTCTTTGTTTTCGACAAATCAAAGTGTTTTGATGATTAATACAAATAATTGTAAATCAACAATAAAACCGTTTTCAACCGTTTAACAACAGTTGTTTTCGTATCTAACCGGATATTAAACGACTCAGGATATTGGGCCGTATTAATTTTGCCTCATCATTCGTTCAATTGTCTAACTAAAAACTTGAAACCATGACAACAATGAGAAACTCCGTACAACTGATCGGCAACGCAGGCAGCGATCCTGAAGTAAAAACACTCGCAAACGACAACAAGATGGCACGCTTCAGCCTTGCTACCAACGAGTACTACATGAATCAAAAAGGGGAGCGCGTTGAAGAAACACAGTGGCACCGCGTACTTGCCTGGGGCAAGACAGCCGAAATCATCGAAAAGGAAGTAAAAAAAGGCCGGCGCATGATCCTCAACGGGAAATTGGTGAACAACAACTGGAGCGACAAAGACGGCAACAAACACCAGAGCGTAGAGGTGCAGGTGACAGAAGTAGCATTCTTTTCATAAACAACTGATAAACTAACTTACTCATTAATAACTCAATACACATACATACAATGAAAACTTCTGACAATACAATTCAGCTGATTGGCCGCCCCGGCACCGAACCCATCATAAAACAATTTGACAACAATGGTCTTGTAGCCCGCTTTTCCTTCGCCACCAACGAGCAAACGACAGACGAAGAAGGCAAAAGCAGCTGGACCACTCGCTGGCACAAAATAGTTGCCTGGGGCAAAAATGCAACACTTGTACAGCAAAAAGTTAGAAAAGGCGCAAAAATGAGCATCGTGGGCAAGGCCTGTGTTCGCCAGTATGCCGACAAAGACGGCGTACTGAAAGAAGTGAACGAGATTCAGCTTTATAACCTCAGCCTGCTGCAAAACGAACCGGCATAGAAACAAGCTTCAACCTACCCAAAAAAGCTGCCCTTTGTGGCGGCTTTTTTATTTATTTGATTTTCTAATGATGTATATTTGTGGTTCAAAACATTCACAACCATCGAAATGGCAAGTTTTTTCCAACCACTTTTGGCTTTGCTATATCCGGAATTGTGTCCTGCCTGCGGGCAATTGCTTACAAGCGATGAGCAAACAATTTGCCTCAGTTGTCGTTTTTTGTTGCCTCGTACGGGTTACGAAAAGGTTCACGACAACCCGATTGCACGAATGTTTTGGGGACGAACGCACCTTCATGCCGCCACTGCATGTTTTTTCTTTGCCAAACAAGGTCGCGTTCAACACCTGATACATGAGCTTAAATACCGAAGCAATAAGGAAGCCGGCCTGTTTTTAGGCGAGGAAATGGCGAAAGAGATGGCGGCATCAGAAATATTCAGCGGCATTGACTATCTGGTGCCTGTGCCGCTTCATCCCAAAAAGTTAAGAACAAGAGGCTACAACCAGAGCGAAGTGCTGGCGATGGGAATGTTGAAAAACATTCATGCTCAGCTGAGTACAGATAACCTGGTGCGTGCTGTTGCAACGGATACCCAAACAAAAAAATCGAGAGAGGCCCGCTGGAAAAATGTTAAAGACATCTTTGTTCTGAAAAATCCGGCCGCTTTTGAAGGAAAACACATCTTGCTTATTGATGATGTGGTAACAACCGGAAGCACCATCGAGGCATGCGCCAATGTGTTGGCCGAGGTGTCGGCAATCAAAATCAGCGTTGCAGCTGCCGCTTGTCCAGCGTCCTGATTTTTTGCTTTAGTTTAATCCATTGCAATGTTAGAAAACTACTCATAACCAGTGTGATAAGAAATATTATCAACAATTGTAACGGAAAAAGACTTTGATAAAACCAGGTTGCAAGGTTTCCGATAATGAGCCACTGAAACACATAAAAGGGAGTTACATGCTTACCGGCCCATGCGAGCCACCGAAGCACCTTTGAATGGCTTTCCGGGTTGATAATTAACCGCATAAGCGCAACCTCCCACAGCACAAAAGCCAGATTCCACAACACAAGCAAGCCGTTGTGATGGTAGTATCGCTGAAGGTTTGAAACAGCATCGAATCCGTAAATAAATGTTGCAATCAACAAGGAAGTTAGCACGATAAAAACGCTGATCCATTGTCGTTCCGTCAATTTTGAGATCAGAAATTTTTCAGAAAGAATGCTTGAAATAACTCCGGCGACAGGATAAGCACCCCATGGGAAAAGGGGAAAATAAGACCATGTTTGATTGCCGTAGAAGTAAGCCTGAAGATAGCGAACCCATTGAATTTGACCGTTGTATGCAGGTAAAATCTGGTTTGACAAACCCAGAACAATAAACATCAAAATCCAGTAAACCAAGCGGTCACCTATTACACGTTTGGCCACGGCAATCAAAATGAGGCTCAATCCGGCCAGAAAAAAAATATCAACTCCGAAAATGTAAGGCCAAATATTCAACGCAATTTGTTTGGTCAACAGCCTGATGATCAAATGAAAGTTAAGTCCCAAATTCAACAAAAAGCCATACAAAATCAGGCGAAGTCCCCGGGTGATCTGACTGATAAATGTCGGTTTTGACGAAAAAGCATAGAACCCCATCAAAACCATGAAGACAGGTGCTGCCGGCGAGCCGCCTAAGAACAAACTCCATTTTCCGGCCAGACTATTTTGCCACATCGTGTTCGAAAACAGCTCCGTGATGTGAACCTGAGCCATCATTAACACAGCAATTCCCTTTAGAAGATCGGCATGCAGGTTGCGACCAGTGTTTGAGTTTGTGGTTTTTTTCGGATTAAGGTTCATCAGACGCTAATTTCAACCGCAAACTTAACTCAAAACACAACTTTATTCAAGGGTTCTTAAAATCTTGTACAAAACCCTTCTAATTCTGTAATCCAACACGCTCAATCATTTATCTACCTTTGCCATAAATTTAAATCCTTTATTATGCGTTTGGCTTTTACACTTTCGTTTTTTCTATTCACCCTCTTCCTCGCAGCAAGTTATCAAGGCTATTCTCAAATTACTTTGGAAGCTACATATTCACAATCAGGAACATATACACAGCTTCCGCTTTCAGGCACAAAGTTTTATCTGATGGATGTTGTGAACTCAAAATGCTTGATTAACAACGCGAACCATACAAACTGGAAAACGATCAATTTGGCTGTGCCTGCAAACAATTACCTCTACGATATTAAATATCTAAGTGAGAACCTTTTTACCACCGACAACAGCCTTTGTCTGGCCTATGTTTACTACAATTACAACTCAACAGGGCAGTATTACTCTTACACGGCAAAAGTTGTTAAGGAGAATGGAAGTGTATTGTTGACAATTCCCGGTTGTCAGTACCTGTATGTGTACACATTTAATGATGGGAGCACAAAATTGGTTACCTACAGCTACGACAACTCAGTTTTTCCAAGTACCATACAAACAGCGGTTTACAATCTTCCGGGCGCCCTTGTTGCTGCGCCTGAGAAGCAAACAGAACCCCTGTTTGCCATTCCAAATCCTGCCCAGCAGGCAGTGAGAATTCCATATCAGCTGCCTGCCGAAATACACAATGCCACACTTGAGCTTTTAGATGTAAATGGCAAAAAACTTAGAAGTTTTTTCCTGAACGATCAGCAAGGTTCATTGTCAATCGGTTTGGAAACTTTTCCAAGAGGAACTTATTTCTATTTCATCGAAGCTGAGAATTATCGCTCTGCAACCGGTAAACTCATTGTGAATTAAACGTTTGTATTATTTCTTCGGAATGAGCTTTTCGTAATCGTCCAGACTGCCGTTGTTGAGACAGGTTTCGATGATCCGGTGTCCGAGCTCAGACAATTCGGGCGTTCTGTATTGTTCGAGTTCTTTGTAGAAGAATTTCGTAAGTATCTCAGCACCTTTGTCATAGCCTTCAAAACCCAATTCAGGTTGTTTATAGGTTTTTAGAAAACGCGAAGGGATTTTTGAGCCTTCAATGGTCAGAAATTCAAGCTCATAGCCAAGCAGTGGGCATCGTGCAGCTGAAATCTGATCGGGTCTGAATTTTGAGTTTCCACGGCGGGTCAGGTATTCGCGCATCAGCAATTGCGGACGGAAGCCAACCTTCCAAACGCCAACATACTGGTTTGGTGTTAAAACATAATTGGTGTCGGTTTTCGAGGAGATTTGGTCAAGCAGAAGATTGGCGTGGCGCACCATTTTGCCGGTTGCAAAAGGCCAATACGATCCAACACCTTCGCTTTCCATTCCTTTGCCGGTGCTGATGATAGACGGGTTGGCATGTCCGCGGGGCGAAACAAGCCGCCAAAGCCAGGCTAAGGCCGGTGGAAGAAAATGAAAAAGACCAAGAATGCCATAAGTTGGATCCTGCATCGAGCTTGGGGGAGTGCGAACACCAAAGCTTCTGACATCAATATGTACCGGATTTGAAACAACACCTTCGAACAACTCACGCGGAACAACCACACGGGGATTGGGACAAGGCTTGCCCGGACTGTCTTCGATGTGATTCCATGGCAACGCTGTTCCGCCCGGATGTGTTTGAATGTTTAGAAACAACAATGGCTGTTTCGCATTGATTGTGATCTTTTCCAACACAGGATCAATGCCATAGCCTGTGATGTTGTCGGTGCGGATGAACCATGAATTTTCGCCATCGAGCAGCCGCAACCGTTTGCTTTCTGTCTGGAGCGAGCTGTGAACTGTTGCCATGTCATCACAGACAGGATGAATATCGCAGAATCTTGGAATCTGTATTGTTCTTTTTTCACCGGTGACGATGTTTGTGCCAATCAAAACTTCTCCACTTGGCTCACGCACAATATGTTGAAGCATTTCGCTTTTACCGCCGCCACTGGCTCCTTCGTGCATAAAGCGTGTGATGTTGTCATACGGACTCACCGACTCAACAGCTGAGCAGTGTGTTGTGGCCCAGCCTTCGTTTTCGCCCAAAGTTAGTAAAACGCCATAGATCCCTTTTTTTGCACTTGGGCCGGGATACAGGTTGTAGGAAAAAATCTCATAAGCCTTTTCGAGGCGGTTATGCACAACAATTTGTTTTCCATTGAAGTGTGTGTGTCTGAAAGGAGGAGCAACAAAAATCGTTGCATAAATGTCAGTACCTGAAGGTATTTCATTGAACCTGACAATTTTTTGCAACATGGCTAATCCCATTGCAAAAAAACCTGCATTGGCAGGTGCAACAGCCATCCCGAACGGACTGTCTTCCATCAAACCAATCTTAAAAAAGAAAATCACAAGTTCCTGTTCTTTTAGCCAGTCGAAGGTTTGTTGACGCAGTCCGCTAAAAGAATAGCCCATACGATCCGCAAATTTTTCCTTATCTGTTGGAAGTGCATCAGCAATGAGCATCGTGTCCGGATCGCGACGGCGCATATAGGGTTCCGGATAATTGGCTGAAATTCCATTGGTTACTTTATGTACTACGGCTTCGGTTATTTTTCCTTTGCCCGGAACATCGTAGCTTACTTCGTAGCTCAAGCTTTCGCCTGAACCCAGACTGGCTTCGGCTAAATCAGTATAATTCTCGAAAAACCTGATTTCTTTTTTGCTTTGGCGAATGATTTGATCCGCCTCTTTGGATATATTAAATTGAAATGGATAGTTCATAAACGTCTATTGTTAATTGAATAACAAAGAACGTTCGTTTTGCGCAATAAGCGCTTCAGAAGTGGTTAAAATAGGTTGAAAATTAGCTTAAATCGGTTGCGTGGAAATCGGACATCGCACCTATTTGTAGCATATTTGAACTGGTTTCTCTAAAATGAAACACATTGTTTAATGCTGTATCTAATTGAAATATAGATAAATAGTATAACCTCTTTAAAGAAATGATAAAATTATTTCTTCTCCGGCAGCGAGGTCAAACCAGATGATTAAATCATCAGCATTTCGGCGGATTTGCACTTTTTTGTCATCGTTGATCAAAACCCGGGTGGCTTTAGCCAAAATACTCAAACCATGGATGTTGTTGATTCCTGAATTTGAAACCATATAGCGATTGTTTCCAAGTGGTTCAATATGAACGTTTTCGAGTGCCTCGATGTATCCAACCAGATAGGAAATGGTAGTTGGCAAAAGCCGATGATCTCTGTTCAGTTTATCAATGGCAACAAGCGACTGATTCAATCCATCAGTGGCAACACATTGCCCGTTTTCGTTGAAACGCCAAAATCCTTTCCCTTCTTTGACCCAGGCCGGGTAAACGTGCGTGATGTGAACAGAGCGGTGATTGAGCAATGCCTGAAGCCGGATTGGTTGAAAATAGTAGTTCCAAAGCGCATCGTTGGGTGCTTCGAGGGTTCCGGTTGTCCCCCACAAATAGCTGTTGTCAATATCCGGATATTTGTGAATCATTGCCACAGGAAACGCATCTCCAAATCCGGGGTAGGGCAGATCGAAATGACCATTGAAACCATACGCTTGAAAGGGATTGGCCTCTTCCCACCAGGGATTCCAGAAATATCTGACACCAAAGGTTTTCCACCATCTGGCAGCATAAAGTTTTGCTCCTTTTTTATTCCCGTCACACACAAGGTTTTCGCGGTTGTTCGAACGCTTGTTATTATAACCATGATCAATCCAGCTGGGTGAACCAAAAGTGCTTTGCATTTCGCGCAAGGCATTCTTCAGGTTTTTTGGTGTGCTGGTAAATTGCTCCGGAGTGTGCAAACAGATTTCGTGTCCGGCTTCTTTCAACTGATCAATGAGGCTTGCAAATGCAGTGTCGTCTTTCAAGCTGGCATGTTGAAGTGGAAACAGACCATTGCTGGCTTGGGAATTGTCAACCTTGTCGGGGTTGTTGAAAAAAATACTTTTCGTAACCGGAATAGTGTATTTCACAAAGCCTCCCGTGGCTTCGGAGGACGATTCGATGTTTTCGCTGCCGAAATTCACCGCCCTGTGCGTCCTAACATCGGTCCAGTCTGCATGTTCTGTCCAGATAAATGCAGCATCATAGCCATCGGGAATGTTGGAAATCCGTGGGATTATCTGGTTTGTAGCTGCTACGAAAAGGCTTAAACTTCCATGTATCACAGCCCCTTTTTTGTATCGAATGGCAGAATGATCTTCAAAAAAATCTGTTGTATCTTCTATCAGGGGATAGTGTATCATCGGATGATCAGAAGCCAAATCCGTATTGAGGTAAAGCACAGCGGGTTGGGTTTGCAGCTGCACCGATGATAGTTGTAAACTGTTGATTAATAATACACTCCTGTCTCCAATGCCAATTTTTGCACCACCATGTCCTAAGTAGTATTCAGCTTGAAAACAGCAGCTGTCGAGCAATGCATTTTTTTTGAAAACCTGTTCAGTTTGCTCCAGAAAAGGCACCATAAGGGTGATTCGCTCCACAGTTGTTTTTTTTCGAAATTTTGTCTCAATTTCGATGTGTATTTTCTGTTCTTCGCCGGCACAATGCAAGCTTAGATATGTGATGCTGTTTGCGTTTTTTGATTCAAAACGCAGCATGGTTTTGTTTTGATTTTGTTTGGAATCAATATATTTCCATTGCGGGTAAAAATCATTGTTGCTTTGATCGTTATGCAGCGAGGAAATTAATAATTGTATGGGTTCGGTAAGCGCATTTCCATCACCATCTGCAAGTATAAGATGTTGATCTAAAGAGTTATAAGCAATTTTATAATACTTATTCCCAAAAAGAAAGGCGCTGGTTTCGGATTGCCCGATGTGTGGAACCACAGGAAGAAAAGAGGGCAATTGTAACTCTTCAACGTCTATTTGAAGATTGTCAACATAGAAAGTGGAGTTTGATTTGTTCCAGATATAGGATTTAATATTCAGATCCTGATTAAAATCTGCAGGAAACAGGAAGCTGCTTTCGGCAAGATTCCAGCCGGTTTTGTTTAAAAGCTTGTCATCAAGCCTCATACCATGATAATAAACCAAGCTGTCGGCACGTGTTAGAGTAACAACAAAAATTGCGTCTGATGGCACAGAGTCAGGAAGATAGTTGGCTTTTATATCGAATTTCAGGTTTTTGCCATGAAGTGATTTTTCCAAAGGCTGAAACAAGTTGCAGGCATAAAGGTTGTTGCTTTCAATCAACGCAGCATGGTTGCTGTCATTAATTTGAACAACAGTAAAACCAGTCCAGTTGCTCGCTGAACTTTCCGACTCAAAATCTATTTTATATTGTTGTGCAACAGCACTTTGAAAAAAAATGATCAAGGCTGTCAGCAACCACGACCATTTGTTGTTAAACATATTCTGTCACTTCAACTTCGCCTCTGAGTACCTGCAAACCATTCATTGCATGTGCTTCAAGGTCGTTTATTGAGGGGTAAAGGGCCATTGGAGCCAATTTTCCAACGCGGCGTTTCACATTATCGAGGAATAACTCGCTGTTAAATATCTGTCCGGTGAGTATGATGGCATCCACTTGCCCTTCAAGGGTGGCATAATGGCTTGCAATTTCTTTGCTCACCTGATAGGCGCAGGCTTCGGAGATAAAAAGTGCATTCGGGTCTTTTTCAGCAATCATCTGGTTGATTTGCTGGATGTTGTCAGTACCAAGATAAGCAGCATAACCACCTTTGCTGTTAACCATTTCGCGAATTTCGTTTTCATTGTATTTTCCACTGAAGCAAAGGCTGATCAATTGACCCACGGGTAAAGTCCCGGTACGGGTAATGGAAAACGGTCCGCCGCCATCAAAGGCTTGATTCACATCCACTACGAGTCCTTTTTGATGTGCGCCAACCGAAATGCCGCCAAGGCCGACATGACAAACAATCAGGTTTAATTCTTCGTAGGGTTTATTGATGCTTTTCGCGTATTTGCGTGCAAAATATTTATGACTTAAGGCATGAAAAATTGATTTCCGTACAAACACAGGATGCCCGGTAATTCTGGCAAGGTCTGACAATTCATCCACAACCACGGGATCGGCCATATAGGCATTTATGCCAACCATTGCAGCCAGGTCAAAGGCAATCAACCCTCCAAGATTGGTTTCGTGCACGCCCATAATACCAACCATCAAATCTTCCACCATACGCGTGTTTACCTTGTAAATACCCGATTTTAAAGGTTTTATCAAACCGCTTCTCGACATGATCACATTTACTTTGTGAATATCAAAGTCATTACGTTTCAACTCGTGCAGGATAGCATCGCGGCGATAATCCCGCTGATCAATAATATTCGGAAAGCGCGAAAGTTCTTGTTCGGGATGCTTGATGGTTTTGAGAAACATGGGTTCGGTGTTTCTGTAAACCGCAATACGCGTTGCTCGTTTTTCGGGATATACAACAAGGATTTTATTTTGTAGCATCATAAAGTGTTTGTTTACAGCATTTTACTTTTGTCAGATGTATTTCTCGCCTTTTTCGACCTTGATGTCGTTCACAAACTGACGAATTTGTTGTTCGTCTTGTTTACGGCAAATAAGCAAGGCATTGTCTTCTTCCACAACGATAAAGTCATTCAAACCCTGAAGCACAACGAGTTTGTCTTTTGGCATTGTAACCACACAGCCGGTAGTTTCGTAGGCCAGCACATTGTTTCCGATGATTGAATTTGCATTTTTGTCTTTTGGTCGTGTTTCGTAAAGCGATCCCCAGGTTCCAAGGTCGCTCCATCCGAAATCAACTGACATAACATGCACATTCTGAGCTTTTTCCATCACACCATAGTCAATAGAGATATTGCGGCAAACGGCATAGGTTTGTTTTATAAAATCAGCTTCGAGGGGTGTTCCGTATTTGCCGGCTCCCTCTTTGAAAAGGTCGTCCACCTCGGGAAGATATTGATCAAAAGCATTGCTGATGGTTTGAAGCGACCAGATAAAAATCCCCGCATTCCACAGAAAATCACCACTTTCTAAAAATGAAACAGCAATATCATGGCTGGGTTTTTCGGTGAATGTTTTCACTTTTTTCAAAGCAGGAACTTGTTCCGAGACACTTCCTTCAAGGTATTGAATATATCCATAGCCGGTGTCGGGACGGCTGGGGATAATGCCCAAAGTAATGAGCCAGGGTTTTTCTTTGGCAACCGTCATGGCGTCTAAAACATTCTTTGTAAAAACATCTTCTTTGAGGATGACGTGATCACTTGGAGCTACAACAATGATGGCTTCGGGATTGCGTTCACGGATCACATGGTTGGCATAAGCTATGCAGGGCGCGGTGTTGCGCCTGGCGGGTTCGCACAACACCTGCATTTCGCCTATCAAAGGCAACTGATGAAGCACCTGGTCACGGTATATTTCGTTCGTGACAACATAGATGTTTTCAGGAGGGCAAATTTTTGCAAACCTGTCAAATGTCATTTGTATGAGCGTCTTGCCCACTCCAAGAATGTCAATAAATTGTTTTGGGCGATTGGTGGTGCTCATTGGCCAAAAGCGTGCTCCAATGCCACCGGCCATGATCACGCAATAATGGTTTTTGTTGATAGACATATGCGAGGTATAAGGGGTTAAATATTTTTTTTTGTCAAATATACTGATTGATTTGAATTTTGTCCATCAATTGGTACGACAACTGCTATAGGACTAAACAAATAGTATCTTTTGTCATTCATACACAAGCATTTAAATCTTTTTCTTCTTTGCTCAAGTTTTTGAAAAACCCTTCCATCGGGCAAACGGAACAGGGCATTTAAAGGCAGGGATTCTACGGTATGAACCATTGCGGTTGCGTTAGCATTATAATTTTTAAGCAGACGGCGCAGATGGAGGTCGCTGCCGTTGGTTGCTCCTGATTTGTAAAGGTATTGATACAGCTCTTCTTTTATGTCATCCGGAAAAATACCCAATGCCAGATAAGGTTTCATCAGCTCACCGAAAAGCTGTTTCCATTCATTACCGTGCGGCTGGTGACGTCTTCCATATTTTTTAAATGCGTGAAGATGAGCTATTTCATGCACCCATGTTATCAACATCTCATAGGGGTTCAAATCGTGATTGAGCGAAATCCTGTAGGGTTTTCCGGCAATTGCCGGCCTGAAATCGCCCAGTTTTGAGCTCCTTGATCGTGAAAACCTGAGTTGAATCTGATGCTGGTGAAGGCTTTCAAGCACAGAATTTACGGCCGGCTCCGGAAAAAACTTGCGTAATATTTTAATTTCATCCTGTAATGACATCCTGAGCAAACATTGTATCCGGTTGGTTGATATTGGTCCATTTTGGACAATTGCAGTCGCGTTGTCTTTTTTTTGCCCCGGCGGGATGATGAATCCGCTGGCTGCACGAAATAGCTGAACAAAACAGCAGGATCAGCATTACATACTTCAAATATTTTTTTAAACACATCAAAATCAACATTATATAACTACGCGTCTTTTTATTGACTTAGACAAAAGTAGCAAGTTTTTTTCACCGGATTGCGACCTGTTTAATATTGCATGGTCTTTAAATACTGATAATATTCCATTGCAGTCAACAGCTTGCAACAGAATGTTGTAATTTTATCCGCTGATAAACATTTTACCTATGATCAGATTACTTGGTGAGTACCTGATACTTCTTTTAGATATTTTTAAACGACCTGACAAAGGACCGGTTTTCCGACGGCAACTGCTTGTTGAGTTTGTGGGCCTGGGTGTTGATTCGATTGGGATTGTGGCCATCATTTCTGTTTTTACCGGTGCTATTGTAGCCATACAAACAGCGTATAACATTGATTCGCCATTGATTCCGCTCACAATGGTTGGTTTTACCACCAGACAAATGATGATTCTGGAGTTTTCGCCTACCATCATCAGCCTGATATTAGCCGGCAAAGTTGGCTCACGCATTGCTTCCGAGATTGGAACAATGCGCGTTACGGAGCAGATTGATGCGCTTCGGGTGATGGGAGTTAACCCTGCCAATTACCTCATTTTGCCAAAAATCACTGCAAGCATGCTTTTCAATCCTGTGCTGATCATTTTCAGCATTGTTGTCGGGCTGTGGGGTGGTTATTTTGCTTGTTTGGTAACAGGATTGGTTGCCGGGTCTGATTTCATTGCCGGCCTTCGTGGTTGGTTCGAACCATTCACCGTGACTTATGCCATGATAAAAACAGTGGTTTTTGCTTTTATTATTGCTTCAGTCTCGGGCTATCTTGGCTATAATGTTGACGGCGGATCGGTAGAGGTGGGCAAAGCCAGCACCCGCGCCGTTGTTGTGAGCAGCATCCTGATTATATTTTTCGACCTCATCCTCACCCAATTACTGCTCGTATGATCAACGTTGAAAATATTTGCAAATCGTTTGCCGACCGGATGGTGCTGAAAAACGTGGGGACGGTTTTCGAAAAAGGCAAAACCAACCTTATCATTGGTCAGAGTGGTTCAGGTAAAACTGTTTTGATGAAGTGTTGTATAGGACTTGTCGAGCCTGATTCAGGATTGATCAGTTTCGATGAGCGTCCGTTTTCGTCAGTCAAGGAAAAACACAAGAAAGACATCCGCAAAGAGATGGGGGTGCTTTTTCAGGGCGGTGCACTGTTTGATTCAATGAACGTTGAGCAAAATGTGATGTTTCCGCTCAATATGTTTACCGACATGACACCTGCCGAAAAACTCGACAGGGTTAACTTCGTGTTGAAAAGAGTTAATCTGGTGAATGTTAACCATCTTTTTCCATCCGAAATCAGTGGTGGAATGATGAAACGTGTGGCCATTGCAAGGGCTATCTCAAACAATCCAAGCTATTTGTTTTGTGATGAACCCAACTCAGGACTCGACCCAAAAACCGCGGAAGTGATTGATCAGCTCATCAGCGAAATCACTGAGGAATACAATATCACAACGGTGATCAACACCCACGACATGAATTCCGTATTGCAAATCGGACAAAAAATCAACTTCCTCTACAAAGGCGAGCTGTGGTGGAAAGGCGATAAAAACTCGATACTGCATACTGACAATGCCGAATTGAATGATTTTGTGTTTTCAACAGAACTTACACGACGTCTAAGAAAATAATTTTAAAAATGAATCTCGTTGACCTAATTCTCATCGTCCTGTTGGCTCTCAGTGTGATAGCCGGGTATCGTGATGGTTTTGTAAAAGAATTTGCCTCTTTGGCCGGATTGATCATTGGAATTTATGTTGCCTTGCATTTTTCTGATGTTACAGCTGATTTTATCAGGGATTTTATCGGTGTCTCAGGCAAATACCTGAAGATTATATCCTTCGTGCTCACACTTGTGCTCGTTATTGTAGTCTTTTCATTGCTGGGCAAAATTCTTGAAAGCGTGATCGAAACAATAATGTTGGGTTTTTTGAACCGTATTGCTGGGGCTGTATTTGGTCTTTTAAAAGGAATGCTGATACTGAGTTTGGTTATAATGCTCCTAAACTTCATCAAGGTGGAGGACAAACTGATTAGTCCAAACAAACAGCAAGGTTCGCGTTTTTATGGCGATGTTAAAGACTTTGCGCCCTTTGTTTTTCGCTTTTTCGATCTGGATGAGAAAATGGACGAGCTGAGACTTTGGGAAAAAGAGGATGAAACAAGCCCGAAAGCGGTGTAATCGTCCAACTTTGGCTAAAGACCCAGTGACACACTAACCAATTCTGCAATATCAAGGTTTTTCACCTGATCTTCCCGGTTTTTGTATTTGATGCCATCGGTCATCATCACCATGCAAAACGGACAAGCTGTTGCAACAATGTCGGCTTTCGTTGTCAAAGCTTCTTCTGTGCGCTCAATAAACACTTCTTTGTTGCCTTTTTCGGCTTCTTTGAACATTTGTCCGCCTCCGGCTCCACAACAAAGTGCAAAACTGCGGTTGCGCGGCATCTCAACAATTGAAGCACCTGTGGACGCAATCACATCGCGGGGTGCCTGGTATTCTTTGTTGGCCCGGCCCAGGTAGCACGGATCGTGAAAAACAATGGTTGTGTCGGCAAACGTCTTGTTTTTTATGGTCAAAAGCCCTTCTTTCAGAAACTTTTGAAGCAGTTGCGAATGATGCCAAACTTCGTAATGTCCGCCCAAATCAGGATATTCGTTTTTTAAAGTATTGTAGTCATGCGGGCAGCAGGTAACAATTTTCTTAACACCATACATTTCCAGAATCTGAATATTGGTGAGTGCCTGCATCTGAAAAAGCATTTCGTTGCCTGCTCTGCGCGCCACATCGCCACTGTCTGATTCTTCAGTTCCAAGCACAGCAAAATCAACTTTGAGATAGCTGAGGATTTTTACAAATTCGCGGGTAACTTTTTTGTACCTGTCATCAAATGCACCTGCCGAGCCAACCCAAAAGAGCCATTCAGCCTGTTTTCCTTCGGCTGCCAGTTCGGCCACCACCGGCACTTTTATTTTTACGCTGTTTTCCATCTCTCTTTTCGTCGAGTAATTAGTTTGTAACATTCATATAAAGCTCCTCGGCCCATTTCATGCGGTCTTGCGGCGAAAACTGCCAGGGCGCACCATTGTTTTCGATGTTGGTAAAGGCGGTGTTGAGGCCGGCTGGTGCAGCTGATTTTTCAAGCACCAGATAACGGCGCATATCAAGAATAAGCGATGGCTGATGAATATTCACCGGACATTCCTGTGCGCAGGCATTGCACAAGGTACATGCCCAGAGCTCTTCTTCGCTTATGTAATTACCAATGAGCGACTTACCATCATTAAATGTAGCGCCTTCGGCCCGCAGACCAACGCCTTTTTCTTTCATTCTGGCCCGCAGATCCATCATTATTTTGCGTGGCGACAACAGTTTTCCGGTGATGTTGGCCGGACAAACGGCGGTGCAACGACCACATTCAGTGCAAGACAATGCATTCATATAATTTACCCAGCTCACGTCATCGGCGTCCGAAACACCAAATTTTGGCGGAGCTTCTGCTGTTGCACCATAAGCCGCCTGCGGATCGAGCATCATCTTTACTTCTTTGGTGATGCTTTCCATGTTCGAAGCATACCCCAAAGGACTGATACGGCTTACGAAAACATTCGGCACCGACATGAAAACATGAAAATGCTTGGAGTAGGGCAATACATTGGCAAAGGCAAAAATCAACAAAATGTGCAGCCACCAGTTAAATTCGTGTAAAAAGTGAATGCCTGAAGGTGAAACACCAGCAAAAAACCTGGAAAGATACTGGCTAACAGGATAATATCCAACAATTTCATCTCCATTTGCTGCTGCATCAAGCACATAAAAAGTGTTCATGCCCAGCAAACTGATCATCAACAAAAGGATGAAACCCAACGCCAGATTAGCATCTTTTTTTGAAACAGCTTTCATTTCTGTTCCATAAAACCGCTTAACTTTTAGAAATAGTCGCCGGAACAAAAAAACAAGAATCGAGATCAGGATGATAGCTGCAAAAACATCGCCTGTGGCGATCAAAAAATCATAAACCGGACCTAAAATTCCAAGTGAACGCTCTAGACCCGAAAGGCCATCAATCACCATCTCGATGCTTCCGATGAGAATGACGATAAAGCCCCAGAAAACCAGCGCATGAAGCAGCCCCATGACAGGATGACGGAAAATTTTCGTTTGTCCGATAGCAACCACCAGGGTTTCCTTTATACGTTTTGGAATATTATCAAGAGGAAGTTTCTTTGTATAGCTGAAATTTTGAAAGATTTTTCTCATTGTCCAGGCAAAAATGCCAAATGTTAACAACAAGGCCAGCGCAAATACCACTTGTTTGAGCATAAACTTTGTATTTAAGTTTCGTTGAATGCAATATTAGTGCATTTTTTGGGCTTTCGTCAGCAATTTTCGATATCATGCTTTTGTCCGTCTTTGATATCGGGTAGAATGAGTATTGTTTACTTGTTTCATGTTTTTGTAACTAACACAAAAAGAATTTGTTGCAGACTTATTTAGTCTGCTTATAAATTTATTTTGGTTTTTACTATTTTACATAAATAGAAAAAGCCGGCAAAACCGGCATTTTCTTCTAACCAACACAAAACTAATTAAATATGAGAAAAATTTACATTGCTATTTTTGAATATACCGGGCTGCAATTTCAGCTGTGTCAAAAGGAATATCATTGATTTCTGCTTCTGCTTCCATCTTTGGCAATTGATGAAGAGTATTTTTCTGAGCCTGGAGCTGCGCTATCTTTTCGGTGTCGAAAGGGATATCATTGACATATTCTTCTTCTGCAATTCTGTAATCAATTGCCATGGCCCTGTTGGCCTTGATCTGGCTGAAAATGGAGTGAGTGTCGAAAGGAATGTCGTTGATGTAGTCCGAATCCGATGTAAACGAAGTAGTATTGGCGGCATTAAGACCAGATATGCTTGCTGCGATGATTGCGATGGTGATGAAGGTTTTCATTTTATTTAGTGTTATTTTTTTTATTATTAATTTGATATCTTTATATCACTTATCGTGCCAAAGATTGTAAAGTGCAGATATACAACGTTATAAAATGAAATAACTTCATTCTCCCTAACTTTTGTCTGTTCGAAATACGTCAGATTATGTGCACAAGCGAACAGTTATTCGCACGAACGAACACTGCAAAAAAAAACGCTGCCGGTTGAGACTGGCAGCGTTTTTTAGAAGAAAGACTCTTCGAAAATTTTATTCGACTGTTACCGACTTCGCCAGATTACGTGGTTGATCCACATTGCATCCACGCATAACGGCGATATGATAAGCAAGTTTTTGAAGCGGAATGGTCGCCAGCAAGGGCACAAACATTTCTTCAGTTTCCGGAATTTCGATCACATAATCAGCCAGGTTTTTTACCTCCTGGTCTCCCTCTGTAACAATGGCAATGATCTGCCCTTTACGTGCCTTCACCTCCTGAATATTGCTGACTACTTTATCGTAAGTTCCTTTGTTGGTAGCAATAAATACAACAGGCATCTCAGCATCAATCAGGGCGATAGGGCCATGTTTCATTTCGGCAGCGGGATAGCCTTCGGCGTGTATGTAGGATATTTCTTTCAGTTTGAGTGCGCCTTCAAGCGCAACAGGGAAGTTGTATCCTCTTCCAAGGTAGAGAAAGTTGCGCACATCTTTGAATTTTTCGGCAATTTCAGTTACCCGCTTACTCACTGTCAGCGTTTTTTCAACTTTCTCAGGAATCAGGCTCAACTCTGTGATAAGTTGCATGAAGCGCGAACGACCAATCGTTCCGCGCATCTGGGCCAGCCGAAGGGCCATCAGCGTTAAAACAGTCACCTGCGCCGTGAAGGCTTTTGTGGAAGCCACACCTATTTCTGGTCCTGCATGGGTGTAAGTGCCTGCATGTGTTGCTCTTGCAATTGACGACCCGACAACATTGCAAATGCCCAGAATTGTGGCTCCTTTCGACTTTGCCAACTCAATAGCTGCAAGCGTATCAGCGGTTTCGCCGGATTGCGATATTGCAATCACAACATCTCTTTCATAAATGACAGGGTTACGGTAGCGAAATTCCGAGGCATATTCAACCTCGACAGGGATGCGTGCAATGTCTTCAAAAAGATATTCTCCAACCATTCCCGCATGCCATGATGTGCCACATGCCACGATGATGATGCGGTTTGCATTGAGCAACTTCTGCTCATAATCAATGATGCCTCCCAGAGTAACCGTTCCCTGTTCAAGGTGAATACGGCCACGCATACTGTCTCTGATGGAATCGGGCTGCTCATAAATTTCTTTGAGCATAAAATGCTCGAACCCCCCTTTTTCAAGGGTGCTGAGACTCAGCTCTAATTTTTGAATATAAGGGGTCTTTTCCTGATTACGTATCGTTTTGATTTTTAAATCTTTGTTTTTTCTGATGAGGGCTACTTCTTCATCGTCGAGATACACAACATTTTTGGTGTATTCAATAATTGGCGTTGCATCGGAGGCAACGTAGTAATCATCCTGTCCGATCCCGATCACGAGTGGGCTGCCTTTGCGCGCTGCGATCAGTGTGTCAGGATCGTTTTTTGCCATCACCACGATGGCATATGCTCCTGTGACCTGATTCAATGCAATTCTGACAGCTTCAAAAAGTGATGTTTCCTCATTTTTTTTAATATCTTCAATGAGGTTTGTCAGCACTTCGGTATCTGTACTCGATTGAAAAACATAGCCACGGCTTTGTAATTCCTGCTTCAGCAAGGCATAATTTTCAATGATGCCGTTGTGAATAAGGGCAATTTCCCTTGATTGGGAATAATGTGGGTGCGCGTTCACCTGATTGGGCTCACCATGGGTAGCCCAACGTGTGTGTGCAATCCCAATATTTCCGCTGAGTTTTGCCTCCTGAACGAAATCTTCGAGATCTGAAACCTTGCCTTTGGTTTTAAACACGAGCAATTCATCGTCCAGAAGTGCAACTCCGGCGCTGTCATAGCCCCTGTATTCAAGTCGTTTAAGTCCGTTGATTAAAATGGGATAAGCCTCTTTTGGGCCTACATAAGCAACAATTCCACACATTTCTGTTTTATTTTTGGTTGCGATTAGTTTTTTTCATGATAAACAACATCGTTATTTAGCATATTTTCTGCTAAAATAATGCATTTTTTAGGGATTTCGACCCGAACAAGGGAATTTTGTAACAATTCGGTTTTTTTTCAAAAGCTTAATTGATTTTGAGCCAAATTAAGTATTAACCGAAATACCATTTTCGAATCGGTTATTGCTGCAGCCGGAAGTGTGACAGAAGTATTTTTTTAAACCTTTAGTCTTTGACAACAGAATAGTTCAACTGCATCTGCAGCCTGGTGAGTGTATCAATCTGGGGGTTTATACCATTCAGAATAAGACGGTGTGCAACAGCCGAACCTCCCTGGATAAACAAAAACAAGCCCGGATCGTAATCTAAGCTGTCGTTGCTCAGCAAATTCTGCACATAACGATTGATTCTGAACTGGTAATTATTTCCACTGCTTTTGTAGGTGCCTCCAAAATAGGAACCGGTCTGTAATTGATCGTCAAGAACACTATAAGTGCCATCATTGTTGTTGCGCACAAGTGCAAGTTGGGTTGGTGCGGTGTAGAGTGTTGTGTCCACACTGGCAACCGTAAAAATCAGTTTGGCTTCATTCACAATAATCCGGCCATCTGTTTTCTGCTGTATTTGAGCCAGTCCGGGAAATTTGAGTTTTGTTTTGAGGCCGCCCATTGCCTGCAGATAAAATTGATTTCTTCCCAACAAAGTATCTCCGTTTAACACCTGATTTTTCAATTCGGGTGAAGCGTCAGCATAATTGAGATGGGTATAGGTGTTGTATCGTGCTTCGGTGCTAGTGATATAAAACTCATAACGAAGCGAATCTTCGGCGTCGTTGCGGTAATAGATGGTCACGCGCGAGAGGTTGACAGGCAAATTGAAGTAAGAAATTGCCCCGCCCTGGCTCACAGCATCGGCTGTGACATACAATCCATAGAAGTAATCCTGAAAAGCGCTGTTTGAACTGAGATCGTCTTTTGTTGCAGCTAAAAGTTTGTTGCCCAGTTCGGGTGATATATCACTCAGTCTCACCCGAATCAATGGTGTGAGTGTGTCTTCGTCCATCACAAAAGGCGTGTTGGGTTTGGGTGAAAACTGATAATTGGCAAAGTCTGTCGTTCCAACCTGCCTGAACTGGTTGGAGTAATAGGCCGAATCAATGCTTATACTGTCGAGCAGTTCATAAACGCGCAATGTCTGCATTGTGGCAGTGTCGCCATAATAGCCGGCATAAACGAGTTGAAGAACCAATGAATCGAGCTGCGGATTGGTGCCAAAATCATGCGTGCTGGTCGAAAGCCGGATTTGTGTATAAAAACCGGCAGTCGTGGTTCCAAACACGGGATCTTTCATGCTTCCAAACAGGTTTGAACCGGTGTGGTCGGTGCGTACAGAATCGTCCTTCACGCTGTAGGCGATGATGTCAACGGTATCAGAAAATTGCAGGCTTATCAAACCTTGGTTTGGTTGAATATCAGCACCGATCTGATTTGGTCGTTTGGAACAGGAAGGCATCATGAATGCTGTAATTCCCGAAAAAAGGAGCAGAACCCAGAGGTTTTGGCCAAAAAATGAATTTTTCAAAGTCGTGAAATTTGCTTTTGTAATTATTTCTTCCCAAGAAGACTGTCAAAGAATGCGTTGTAGGGTTCAACATAGTTTTCAACGCTTGGGTGATTCAGAATCGGTTTCTTTTTTTCTTCGAGATATTCAAGAAGTTCCGGATTCACTTTTTCGCTGGCAACGATGATGGCATCGGCATAGTCAATGGCAGCCTTTGTGATATTAACGTAGTTTGGCTCTTTATAGTATTTGAGGTCTTTGGGAGTTATCCCGGGCAGGCGTAATTTTTTCTCGAAAGTATCGCGGAAAGTTTCTTTAAAATCATCACCGTATAGAGAATAAACCACTTTTGAGTCGGAAAACAAGGGGTTGTCTTTGTAGGCACGTTTGATATAAAGCGGAACAAGTGCCGACATCCAGCCCTGACAATGAATAATATCCGGCCCCCAACCGAGTTTTTTGACAGTTTCGATTACTCCCCGTGAAAAAAAGATGGTGCGTTCGTCATTGTCTTCATAAAACTTGCCCGACTTATCCTTGATGGTAAATTTCCGATGGAAAAAATCTTCATTATCAATGAAGTAAATCTGCATCCTCGCTTGCTGAATTGATGCAACCTTTATAATAAGCGGGTGGTCTGTTTCATTGATTATCAGGTTCATGCCAGATAAACGAATCACTTCATGCAGCTGGTTGCGCCTTTCATTGATGCTGCCAAACCGAGGCATGAATGTACGGATTTCTTTACCCCTTTCCTGAATACCCTGTGGTAAAAACCTTCCAATTTTACTCATGTGGGTTTCTTTCAGATAAGGTGTGATGGCCTGCTCAACAAAAAGAATCCTTGGTTTTTCCATTATTTTATGATTGATGAACGAAGAAATAAGGGTGCAAAGGTAAACAAAAAACGAAAAAAACACAAACAGACGTTTTTAACAGTCTGTAAATGAAAAAAAAGGGAAAACAAACCAGTGTTGCTTTCCCTCTTCCAAATAGCATATTTTGTTTTTATCCCCTAACGAAGAGTGCTTTGATGATGTCTTTTGCCATTGCCGGATTTTCTTTTAACCTACGGGTTGAATAAGCAAACCATTGTTCACCAAACGGCACATAGATACGCATACGGTGTCCTGCTTCCAGGATGGCCTTGCGCAGTTGCGGCGTTACTCCGTAAAGCATCTGGAATTCGTAGTTTTCGCGCGGCACATTGTATTTTTTGATCAGTTCAAAAGCACCTTCAACCAATGGCTTATCATGGGTGGCTATTGCAGGATAAATACCATTTTTAAACATGAACTCAAGGTCCTCAAGATAATGCTTGTTGATTTCATCATATTTCTTGTAGGCAATTTTTTCAGACTCAACATAAATCCCTTTGCATAAACGATAATTTATCGGGGTCTCTTTGCTGTGAATATCAAGCAAAGCATCCACATCGCCAAGTGTGCGTTTCAGATAAGCCTGAAATACCAGACCGACGTTTTTCGGAAACTCGGCTTTAAGCCGTCTGAACAACTCAATTTCAAGGTCAACACATTGGGAATCTTCCATATCAATCCTGACAAAGTTGTTAAAAGAAGCTGCTTTTGCAACGATCTCCCTGATATTGGTGTAGCATACTTCTTTATCAATCAGCAGACCAAACATGGTGGGTTTGAGTGAAAAATTCCCGTCAATCTCAGCTTTTTGGATGGTTTCGATAATATGCAGGTATTGGTTTTTGTTGTCCTGAGCCTGACTAAGTTCGGTGATAAACTCGCCTAACAGGTCAATGGTGACCATCATACCATCAGCATTCAGCTCGCGGCTGATTTTTATTGCATCTTCAATCTTTTTTCCTGCGATATAGCGTTTTGAAAACAACCACACCAGGCTTTTTGGCATGAAAGGCAACATGCCGGCAATCATTTTATTTAACCACATCATGGCAATTAATTTTTACAGGTTTTAACACCGGATTTTACATTTTTTTAAGGTGCAAAGGTAGAAAAAGTGTGTTCCTGTTACAAAACTAACAGGTATTTTTTCGATCCTGGTCAGATTGGTTTCAAAACACAGTAAATGAATATATTAGTATTTTTTTAAAGATGTTTTAGTTTCTTATGTTTCATAGTATCCGTTGCAGAGAGAGATAGTTTTTACAAAACCATGTTTCAAAATCGGACACTTTAATCAATTCTCTGTGAATGCCTGGCGGCACATATGACCTAAGAAGCATCAGCAATGCTTCAAATGTTTTTCTATTTTTGCCTGTTATAAAACGAAAAGAGACAAATGCCAATTTTAGGAACAATAATCAAGAAGGCATATGAGTTGCGGAATATGCCGGTTGAACTAAAGAAACAAAGACTCAACCCGGTAATTGCCCAAAAAACCCAACTTAAAAAACTTCTTCAGAAAGCGCAGTTCACCGCTTTTGGCGAGGAGTATCAGTTTGATGAACTTTTAAATCACAAAGAGGTTGAAAATGCTTTCGCGGCCAAAGTACCCGTGTTTGATTACAATTCAATGTATAAACACTGGTGGTACAGGGCGTTGAATGGCGAAGCCTATGTGACATGGCCCGGTCGGGTAAAGTATTTTGCATTGAGCAGCGGCACTTCCGAGGCTTCTTCAAAGCATATACCCATCACACAGGACATGCTTTCATCCATCAAACGTGCAAGCGTGCGGCAGCTTGTTTCTGCTTCGAAATACGATTTTCCTGTTCATTTCTATGAAAAAGGCATACTGATGATTGGTGGCAGCACCCATCTGAACTATAACGGCACCTACTTTGCCGGCGATCTTTCGGGGATAACAGCCGGAAATATTCCTTTTTGGTTTGAGCATTTTTACAAACCCGGCCGCCGGATAAGCAAAGCCACTGATTGGGCCACTAAACTCAACGAAATGGTTAAAAAAGCCCCATCCTGGGATATTGGGGTTATTGTTGGCGTGCCTGCCTGGGTGCAGATTCTTTTAGAACGCATCATCAGCGAGTACAAGCTTAATACCATTCATGATATTTGGCCAAACCTTTCGGTGTACGTTCATAGCGGGGTGTCGTTTGCCCCGTATGAAAAAAGCTTCGAAAAACTATTTTCAAAACCTGTTATTTATTCCGAAAGCTATCTGGCTTCGGAAGGCTACCTGGCCTACCAGACAAGGTTGGACAAGCGCATCATGCAGCTGATAGTTGACAATGGCATTTACTATGAGTTTGTTCCCTTCAACGAACAAAACTTTGACGAAGAAGGAAATATTCTTCCCAATCCCCAGACATTTAGTTTGAAAGACGCCAGCAACAATGTTGAATATGCCATGTTGCTATCAACGAACGCTGGAGCATGGCGCTATCTGATCGGCGACACCATCAAGTTTACCAATGTGGAGCAGTGTGAAATCATTATCACCGGGCGCACCAAACAGTTTTTGAGTATTTGCGGCGAGCATTTATCTGTCGAAAACATGAGCCGTGCCATCGAGTTGCTTCAGGAAGAATTGAATATCACCGTTAAAGAATTCACTGTGACCGGATTCAGGCATGGTTCGATGTTTGCGCACCGCTGGTATATCGGAAGTGACGATGTGTTTGATGAACAACTGGCAATAAAGAAAATTGACGGATACCTTAACCAATTGAATGATGATTATATGGTTGAGCGCACCGAAGCCATCACTGACATTTTTATTAAGGTTTTGCCCTCTCAAATCTTTTATGATTATTTGAAAAAGCAGGGGAAAGAAGGTAGCGCTGTCAAATTTCCAAGGGTTTTAAAAGGACAACGCCTTGAAGATTGGGAGACTTATCTTAACACGCTGGAAAATATCTGATCCGGCTTTCAATTTTAGCACATCTGCTTATGCTGACACTTATTTTGGAAGGAGTTGTACTCGGACTTACGCTGGCCACTTTTTTTGGTTTTGGACCTGCTTTTTTTTCACTCGTTCAAACCAGTGTTCACCGGGGTTTCTGGCCGGCAGTTTTATTGGCGCTGGGGATTTTTCTCAACGATTTTCTGATGGTTGTACTGTGCCTGATGGGTGCTGTTCAAATAGTTACCGAGCCAAGCAACTACCTTTGGTTTGGAATAGCTAGCGGTGTTGTTCTTATCATTTTTGGTTTGGTTACCTACACACGCAAGGTCGTTAGCGAGGGTGTTGAAAACCCTGAGTTGCCTGTGAAAATAAGCGGCCCACGATGGTTTACCTATATCGCAAAAGGTTTTTTCATGAATATTATCAATCCTTTTGTTTGGGTGTTCTGGATTGGGGTTGTGGTTGGTATTTCGGCACGACTGGGCGGTGATGAGAAAGAGCTTACCTATTTCTTTGGCGGCACTTTGATTACAGTGTTCGCCAGCGATATACTCAAAGCTTATGCGGCTTTTAGCATCAAAAGATTTCTTAATGACAAGGTGATCGGTTATTTTAACAAAACTGCAGGGATTGGACTAACCGGTTTTGGGGTGTTTTTGATTATCAAAGTTATCTGGCAGTATTTGATCTGAGGCCTTATGCCTTTGCTAAAAACCCGGGTTTAATCAAAAAACTGAATGTCCTTGACATTGATCTGTGTGTTGATCTTACCCATCCACTCATTTTCTTCGATATGATAACACAGGCTGAAAGGTCTGCCCTGTTTAATGTCTTTGTAATGGTGACCCTGCTGAAATGCAATGGCAGGCAGCGGATCGTGCGGATGCTCAGGCTGAATCAGCTCCAGTTTGAGGTGGTTTTTGCCAACAATTTTGCTTCGGCCGGTATCAATAACCTTGTCGGTACGGAAAATTGGAGCCATATTGCCCGGGCCAAAGGGGGCAAATTGCTTGAGAATGCGTAAAAACTTGGGCGTGATCTGGTTGAAGTTGATTACAATATCAATTTCAACTTCCGGGATAAGAATTTCGTTGTCAATGGTTTGACTGACGTAATCGTTGAATTTCTTCCGAAACAGTTCTAGGTTTTCGGGTTTCATCGAAAGCCCGGCAGCATACTTATGTCCACCAAAATGTTCGAGCAAATCGGAACAGTGATCAATGGCATCATACACATCAAAATGTTTGATCGAACGAGCAGATCCGGTGATGAGGTTGTTTGATCTGGTGAGAATAATAGTTGGCCGGTAATAGGTGTCGGTGAGTCTGGATGCAACAATACCAATCACGCCTTTGTGCCAGGCTTCCTGAAACAGCACGGTGCTTTTTGCATTTAGTTGCTCAGGATCATTTTCGATCATTGCCAATGCCTCCTCAGTGATGTTGTTGTCGAGGCTTCTGCGTTCGGTGTTGAGGTCGTTGATGGCGTTGCCAAGTTTTTCGGCATGGCTTTTTTTATCGGCGAGCAACAGTCTCACACTGTCGCTGGCTTTTTCTATTCTGCCTGCAGCGTTGATACGTGGCCCGATAAGAAAAACCAGGTCGCTGATGGTGAGTTCTCTGTTGAATGCAGGCTCTCCTTCTTTTTGATCGGGACGGCGTATCACCTGCGAATAAGCAAGCACGGCTTCAATACCAGGTCTGGGAACAGTATTGATGAGCTTTAGGCCATAGTGCGCGAGCAGGCGATTTTCGCCGGTTATCGGCACAATATCAGCAGCAATGCTGATGGCCACAAGGTCGAGGTGCTGAATGAGTTCTTCGAAGGGTTCGTTTTGTTTTTTTGACAGTGCCGAAAGGAGCTTGAAGCCCACACCACAACCGCTTAACTCTTTGAAAGGATAATCGCAATCAGCTCTTTTAGCGTCGAGTACGGCAACGGCAGCAGGCAACTCGTCACCGGGCCTGTGATGGTCGCAAATGATGAAATCTACATTTTTTGAGGTGGCATATTTGATTTTTTCAACAGCCTTTATCCCACAGTCCAGTGCAATAACCAGGTTGATTCCTTTATCCGCTGCGTAGTCAATGCCTTTATACGAAATGCCATAGCCCTCATCATAACGATCAGGGATATAAAATTCGATCTTTTTTTTGAAGAACTTTTTCAGATAGGTATAAACAAGAGCCACCGAAGTTGTTCCATCAACGTCGTAGTCGCCATAGACCATGATTTTTTCATTTTTCTCAATGGCCTTTAGCACACGCTCAACGGCTTTGTCCATATCTTTCATCAGATAGGGATCATGGAGCTGGTCGAAATCGGGGCGGAAAAACTTTTTTGCTTCTTCGAATGACGAAATATCACGTTGCGCAAGCAGACTGGCAATGTTGTCATCAACAGACAACACCTCCCGGAGCTTCCCTACTACCTCACTTTCACCTTGTTGCTTGAGAACCCACCTGCTTAACATTCACACTACGTTTAATTTGTAAAGATATAAAGTTATATCTGTTGTCAAAGTCTTTTTTTTGACATATAAATTTAATACCAAAACACAATAAACGTTGCGAAGACAAAACTGTCTTTTTTAAGGAAGCTTAGCTGGTTTAGCGGTGAAAAAATCAGAAATTCGATCGCATGGCTTCAACCGGATCAAGCCGCGACGCTGACCAGGCAGGAACGAATCCCGAAACAAGCCCTATCAATCCTGAAACCCCAAGTCCGAGGACGATGTTCTGCAAACTCAACACCATCTGGAATGAAGTGGTGCTGCTTACTATAACGCTTAATGTTAATACAATAAGCAAACCTACCATCCCGCCAAGAATTGCTAAAAAGATGGCCTCGAGCAGAAATTGAAGCAAAACAAAATAATTTTTTGCTCCAAGCGACTTTTGAATTCCGATCTGACTGGTTCTTTCTTTGACCGAAACAAACATGATGTTGGCAATACCAAAGCCGCCGACTAATAGCGAAAATCCACCAATAATCCAGCCTACAAGGGCAATTACGCCAAACAACTGATCGAATGATTTATTGATAATATCCATTTCATTGATGGCAAAGTTATCTTCGGCAGCAGGTTTAATCTTTCTTACCGACCGCATAACACCGCGCAGCTCATCCTTCATCTCATCGTTGCTGATGCCGGGTTTGGCTTTGGCAACGATGGTTGTGCCGTTGCGCAGGTCAATCACATTGCGTCCAAACTGTACGGGAATAAGGGCTGATTTGTCGTTTGAGTTTCCAAACATGTTTTCACCTTCTTTTTTCATCACACCGATCACATCGAGTTTTAGTCCGAAAACTTTAACTGTTTGGCCCACAGGATCAGAATTTGGAAAAAGTGATTCGGCTATGTCGGCACCAATGATGATAACATTTCGGCCTGATGTGGATTCCTGAGCGGTGAAATAGCGTCCCGACCCAAGGTCGAAAGGCATCACCGTGGCATAATCGTGCGACACGGCATTGACGCTCACCTGCTCGATTGAGTTTGTGCCGAAACTGACTGTTTTGCTGTCGCCCGTCATAAACGCAAAAGCCTCAACAGTTTGTGTGCGTTTTTCAAGCTCCGACAATTCTCTCATGCTGGCTTCGGGTCTTTGCCAATATTTCCACCAGGGATAATCCGAACCTGTGGACCATGGCCACTTTTGAATAAATAAAATGTTATCACCCAATGAGTTGATGTCGCTTCGGATAGCTTTTTCCAAGCTGTCAAAAACCGAAAAAACCGCGATAATGGAAAAAATCCCAATTGTAATTCCCAACAATGATAAAATGGTTCTTACCTTATTGACTAAAAGTGCAGTGATGGCAAAGCGGAAACTTTCCTGCAGGAGCCTGAAAAATATCAGCATATTCGTACAAATTTCATTGTAAAAGTAAACATTCCATTCATATCAGTGAAAAATGGAATTAAGCTTCTATTTAGTGCTTGTCTTTAAAGTCTGATGGCTTCGTTATGCGCGTCATTCATGTCAGTCATTTACTTTAGTAAACTCCTGACATTCATTCCTTGCATGCCTCGCCCTCAAACTTTGAAGCTCAAGCACACGACTTTATAGACAGACACTATTTATTAAGCAAAGTTCCATTTATAAAGCAAAAATGCCTGCTCAATTCCATAATGGATTTGCAGAGCAGGCAATTTGTTGTGGTTATTTGCTTATGCAAATTGCAGAATCTATAGTATTATGAATCAAACAAATGACTATTCAATCGGATATGGTTTTAATCCCTCATTCGTCATAATCCACAAATTTTCGGCACCCGCACGCTCTTCAATTTCATAACGCAGCGAGCCGCTAAACACCTGTTTAAGGTTTTTGGGAATAGATACAATTTTGCCTTCCGGAAGCGAGATATTGACCCAGATTTTTTGCTGACGCAGCTTGTTATCCGTTCCAAAGCCAAAGCAGGGCGAAATGACAAGGCTTGTATCACTGAGCTGGTAATCGAAAATGATGCCTTCGGCTCTTTCACGCGACATTTCCCTGTTTTTTCCTCTGGCGCGCCGCTCAATCTCAACAAAACCTGATCCGTTTTTTTCGCAATCGAAATAGACCCTGGGTGTTCCAAACAATTTCCCGTTTCTGAGAAAAAACTGTTCGTCAAAAGCCGTGATCTCTGTACCGTTTTTTACACCATTGTCTAAAGCCATTAAATAAAATGTTTTCTCTTGCGGGCTAACCAGTTCTTTTTTCTGGCCTTCAAAAAAATGTTGTTCTTTTACATCCACCAATAGTGTCATGCCCACATAAAACAGCCCAATCACACTGGCAATCCATAGTCCGGTAGCAATATTTCCCAAACCGGGTATTTTAAAGGTTTCGCCGGCAATCAGCCTGAGTCCGGCATAAACCAGCATGATAAGTGGCACCGCAACAAACACACCAATGGCTAATGGAGCAATGCTCGCTGATAAGGGACTGCTAAAGAGAAGTTCCCAAAGTTGTTCGCCACCGGCAAAAGGTAGATCAGCATCCGACCAGATATCAAAATCGTTCCAGCCCAAAAAGAGCGAACCGGCAACTAATGTGAGTGCAAGACCAATTGTTAGAAACAACAACCCGAATAAAATCCCGAAAAACCTGGCAATACCTCTTATAATCTGCATCACCGGATCATTGAGCCTGCCGGCTGTTTGTCCGGCTTTTCTGCCGGTTCGGTTCAGCCCTTCTCTGGCCTCATTGGCATATTCATTGAAAGTGCCTTTAACAGATTCGTATTCTTTTTTTATACTTTGTTCGATGGTAGCCACGTTTACCGGTTCTCCGCGCATTTCGAGTTTATCGGCTGTGGTCACCGCTTCGGGAATGAAAATCCACAAGGCGATATACACAAAGAAGCCAACACCGGAAGTTAAGAACAGAATCACAAAAACCAACCTCACCCACAGCGGGTCTAAGCTGAAATACTGACCAATTCCGGCTGCCACACCACCAAGCTTTTTGTTGTCCGGATCGCGGAAAAGCCTTTTTCTATGGTTTGATTTCTTTTTTTTCTCTTGTTTTTCCGCTTCAGCCTCGGATTCATCCATTTCTGATGGCTGTCCAAGCGCAGCTATTACTTCTTCCACATCGGCGATGCAGATCACCTGTTTTTGTTCGGTGATTTTGGGCTGAAGCAGTTCTGCTATTCTGCTTTCGATGTCGGAGATAATGTCCTGGTTTCCTTCGGTCGAACCGAAATGATTGCGGATACTCTCCGTGTATTGGTTTAACCGCAGGTAGGCATCTTCGTCAATATTGAATATCAAACCACTGATGTTGATGGAAAGTGTTTTTTTCATGATGGTTCTTTTTCTGTTTTAATTAATTGATCTACTGCACTTACAAGCTCATTCCAGCCTGTAGTCAGTTCTGTAAGCAATGCATCACCTGATGGGGTGATCTGGTAGTATTTTCTTGGAGGTCCGGATTTGGACTCCTCCCATCTGTAGCTGAGCAGGCCGTCGTTTTTCAAACGGGTCAGCAAAGGGTAAAGGGTGCCTTCCACAACAATGAGCTCGGCTGTCTTCAAACGGTCAAGAATGTCGGAAGCATACACATCGCCATTGTGGCTAATGATGGCCAGAATGCATAGTTCCAGCACTCCTTTACGCATCTGTGAGATATTCTTTTCTGTATTCATGCTGCAAATATATATACATTTTAGTACTATGCAACACATAGTAGTAAAATAATTTTAATAATTTATTTAACAAGGTAATGAATATTTTCTAATAAATTAATAATCAACATAATACAACCTAAACAATTTTGGAATTTTTAAGTTTGATAGATTAAACACGTAAAAGACAGACTAAAGAGGAAGTAAAACCGGGTTTTATCCTGATTGTGCTTTAGAAGTATTGTTGCTCGTAGGCTTGCAGATACAACAAAATGAGCTATCTTTGCCGCCCAAAATCATTGACAATGAGCGAAAAAGAATCGGGCGGGAAGCGCGCACCGAGAAAAAGAATTCAAACCGGATCAGCAGAACAGGGAAGCAGAAACTATAAGAGCGAAGGAAGCGAGCGGTCCGGATTTGGCGCAGCAAGATCAGGAGAACGCAAGCCTTTTGGCCGTCCTGCTGATGGCGATGCACCAGGTTCGCGCCCTTTCAAAAGCCGTGAAGAATCGTC
>ERZ1645187.294-NODE-294-length-48053-cov-37.491541_pt1 | contig 48053 bp, 54 predicted proteins | sample MGYA00575352_ERZ1645187 | MGnify/ENA primary metagenome ERZ1645187 (study PRJEB40837, sample SAMN11349314) | freshwater sediment metagenome | isolation source: river sediment | host: Sediment | place: India: Wazaribad , New Delhi | collected 2017-02-21 ... | reverse complement strand
GCCCCCCGCGGGGTCAGCGTGAAGGTGTGCTCGAAGTGCGCGGAGCAGGAGCCGTCGCTGGTCACCACGGTCCACTCGTCGTCGTCCAGCTCGGTGTGCTTGCTGCCGAGGGTGACCATCGGCTCCACCGCGAGCGCGAGGCCCTCCACCAGCTTGGCGCCGCGCCCGGGTCGCCCGTAGTTGGGCACGCTCGGCGGCTGGTGCATCTGCGTGCCGATGCCGTGCCCGGTGTAGTCCTCGAGGATCCCGTACCGGCCCTGGGCGCGCACGTAGGTCTCGACCGCGTGCCCGATGTCGGTGACCCGGCCGCCGAGCCGGGCCGCGCCGATGCCGCGCCACAGGCTCTCCTCGGTGACCTCCATCAGCCGGGTCGCCTCGGGGCCGGGGTCGCCGACCGCGACGGTGATCGCGGCGTCGCCGTGCCAGCCGTCCACGATCGCGCCGCAGTCGATGGAGATCACGTCGCCGGTCGCCAGCACGCGCGGACCCGGGATCCCGTGCACCACCTGGTCGTTGACCGACGCGCAGATGGTGGCGGGGAACGGCGGGTGGCTGTAGCCCTTGAACGACGGGATGCCGCCGGCGGTGCGGATGTTGTCCTCGGCGATCGCGTCCAGCTCGGCGGTGCTCACCCCGGCCCGGACGTGGCCGCGCAGCAGCTCCAGGGTCTGGCCGACCAGCAGACCGGCGACCCGCATCAGCTGGATCTGCTCGGGCGTCTTCAGCTCGATGCCGCGGTCTCGGAAGCCCATGACGTGCGGGTCGACCCGCTCAGCCGCGAACCGCGTCGAGCGCGGCGAAGAGGCGAGCGGTGACGTCGGCGACCTCGCCCATGCCGTCGACCTCGAGCAGCAGGTCGCGCTCGCGGTAGACCCCGATCAGCGGCGCGGTCTGGTCGGCGTACACGTTCTGCCGGTGCCGGATCACCTCTTCGGTGTCGTCGGCCCGGCCCTCGAGTACGGCGCGCTGCAGCAGCCGCTGCACGATCTCCTCGTGGTCCGCCGTCAGCACCACCACGGCGTCCAGCTCGCAGTCCAGCGCGCTCAGCATGGAGTCGAGCTCCTGGACCTGCGCCAGGGTGCGGGGGTAGCCGTCCAGCAGGAAGCCGGGCTCGCAGTCGGCCTCGGCCAGCCGGTTGCGCACCATGTTGTTGGTGACCTCGTCGGGCACGTACTCCCCGGCGTCCATGTAGCGCTTGGCCTCCAGCCCCAGCGGGGTCCCGGTGGAGACGTTGGCCCGGAAGATGTCGCCGGTGGAGATGGCGGGGATCTCGAAGTGCTCCGCGATGAAGGCTGCCTGCGTGCCCTTGCCCGCTCCGGGCGGGCCCATGATGATCAGTCGCATTAGTTGAGGAACCCTTCGTAGTTGCGCTGCTGCAGCTGGCTCTCGATCTGCTTCACCGTATCGAGCGCGACGCCCACCATGATGAGAATCGAGGTGCCGCCGAAGGGGAAGTTCTGGTTGGCCCCGATGAGCACGAAGGCGACCAGCGGGATGAGCGAGATGATGCCCAGGTACAGCGCGCCCGGGAAGGTGATCCGGGAGATCACGTACGCCAGGTAGTTCTCGGTCGGCTTGCCCGCCCGGATGCCGGGGATGAAGCCGCCGTACTTCTTCATGTTGTCCGCGACCTCTTGCGGGTTGAACGTGATCGAGACGTAGAAGTACGCGAAGAAGATGATCAGCAGGAAGTAGATCGTCATGTACAGCGGGTGGTCCCCGGTGACGAAGTAGTCGTTGATGAACGTCATCACCGCGTTGCTGCTGCCCTGGTTGAACTGGACCAGCATCGCCGGCAGGTAGAGCAGGGACGAGGCGAAGATGACCGGGATGATGCCGGCCTGGTTGACCTTCAACGGGATGTACGTCGAGGAGCCGCCGAACATCTTGCGGCCCACCATCCGCCGCGCGTACTGCACCGGGATCCGGCGCTGGGCCTGCTCGATGAAGATGACCGCCGCGATGATCGCTAGTCCGATCGCCATCACGATGCCGAAGGTGACCCATCCCTGGGTCACCTGGACCTGCCACAGCGAGGACGGGAAGGTGGCGATGACCTGGGTGAAGATCAGGATGGACATGCCGTTGCCGATGCCGCGGTCGGTGATCAGCTCACCGAGCCACATGATCACCGCGGTGCCGGCGGTCATGGTGATGACCATCATCAAGAAGGTGCCGGTGCTGTCGCTGTGCAGCAGGTTCAGGTCGCACTGGGTCAGCAGGTTGCCCGAGCGGGCCAGCGCCACGATGCCCGTGGCCTGGAGCAGCGCCAGGCCCAGGGTGAGGTATCGGGTGTACTGGGTGATCTTCGTCTGCCCCGCTTGGCCCTCGGCCTTGAGCGCCTCGAGCCGCGGGATGACCACGACGAGCAGCTGCAGGATGATGCTCGCGGTGATGTAGGGCATGATGCCCAGCGCGAAGATGGTCAGCTGGAGCAGGGCACCGCCGGAGAACAGGTTGATCATCGTGTAGATGCCCTGGTTCTCCACGTCCGCCAGGCACTGCTGCACGTTGGCGACGTTGACGCCGGGGGCCGGCACCTGGGAGCCGAGCCGGAAGATCGCGATGATCAGCAGGACGAACAACAGCTTGCGCCGCAGGTCCGGCGTGCGGAAAGCGTTGGCGAAAGCGCCTAGCACTGGTTCCTCTTTCTCAGCGGTAACGGTGACCGGGGCCCCAGCAGGACCCGGGGAAGCCTAACAGGGCACCCGGCACGCGGCAGATGCGCGGCGGAGACGACCGCGGGGCCCGCCCGCGCCACCCGTGGGCGGCTGGGACGAGCCCCGCATCGTTCGTCTGCGCGTGGCCTCAGGCCACGGTCGCGGTGCCGCCGGCAGCCTCGATCTTGGTCTTGGCGGAGCCGGAGAACGCGTTCGCGGTCACCTGAACCGCGACCGAGATCTCGCCCTGGCCCAGGACCTTGACGGGCTGGTTCTTGCGGACCGCGCCCTTGGCGACCAGGTCCTCGACGCCGATCTGCCCGCCCGAGGGGAACAGCTCGTTGATCTTGTCGAGGTTGACGACCTGGAACTCCACCTTGAAGGGGTTCTTGAAGCCCTTCAGCTTCGGCAGCCGCATGTGGATGGGCATCTGGCCACCCTCGAAGGACGCCGGCACCTGGTAGCGGGCCTTGGTGCCCTTGGTGCCACGACCGGCGGTCTTGCCCTTGGAGCCCTCACCGCGACCCACGCGGGTCTTGGCGGTCTTGGCGCCGGGGGCAGGACGCAAGTGGTGCAGCTTGAGCGTCATGTCACTCCACCTCCTCGACCGTCACCAGGTGACGGACCGTGTTGACCATGCCGCGAATCTCGGGCCGGTCCTCCTTGACCACGACGTCGCCGATCCGCTTGAGACCGAGCGTGCGCAGCGTCTCACGCTGGTTGGCCTTGAGGCCGACCAGGCCGCGCTTCTGCTGGACCTTGAGCTGTGCCATCAGGACGACACCTCCGCCCGGGCCTTCAGGATCGCCGCGGGCGTGACCTGCTCGACCGTCAGACCACGGCGGGCGGCCACGGCCTCGGGCTCCTCGAGCATCTTCAGCGCCGCGACGGTCGCGTGCACGATGTTGATCTGGTTGGACGAGCCGAGCGACTTGCTCAGCACGTCGTGGATGCCGGCGCACTCCAGTACGGCGCGCACCGGGCCACCGGCGATGACGCCGGTACCGGGCGCGGCCGGACGCAGCAGCACCACGCCGGCGGCCTTCTCACCCTGGACCGGGTGCGGGATGGTCCCCTGGATCCGGGGCACCTTGAAGAAGTGCTTCTTGGCCTCCTCCACGCCCTTGGCGATGGCGGCCGGCACCTCCTTGGCCTTTCCGTAGCCGACGCCGACCAGACCCTCGCCGTCGCCCACGATCACCAGGGCGGTGAAGCTGAAGCGACGACCACCCTTCACGACCTTGGCGACACGGTTGATCGCGACGACGCGCTCGATGTAGGCGGTCTTCTCAGCGCCCTGGTCGCGACGGCCGTCACGGGACCGACCTCCCGACTGGCGCTCGCCACCACGCTGTGTGCGCTGGGCTCCGCTCATGAGACTTCCTCTTCTCTCTTCTGCCTGGTCACTGCGATCAGAACGCCAACCCGCCCTCGCGGGCGGCGTCGGCGAGGGCCGCAACGCGACCGTGGTACTTGTTCCCGGCGCGGTCGAAGACCACGCCCTCCACACCGGCCGCCTTGGCCCGCTCGGCCACGAGCTCGCCGACCTTCTTGGCCTTGGCGGTCTTGTCGCCGGAGGCGGCGCGCACGTCGGCCTCCATGGTCGAGGCGTACACCAGGGTCTTACCCAGCGCGTCGTCGACGACCTGGACGCTGATGTGCCGGGCCGACCGGGTGACCACCAGGCGCGGACGCTCGGCGGTGCCGGCGACCTTCTTGCGGCCCCGCATCTGCCGGCGCAGCCGGGACTTGGTCCGAGCAGCGGTGTGCTTGTTGTTCGACAGGGAGATGCCCATGGTCACTTACCAGCCTTTCCGACCTTGCGGCGGACCTGCTCGCCGGCGTACCGGACGCCCTTGCCCTTGTACGGCTCGGGCTTGCGGAGCTTGCGGATCTTGGCGGCGGTCTCACCGACCAGCTGCTTGTCGATGCCGACGACGCCCAGCTTGGTGGGGCCCTCGACGGTGAAGGTGATGCCCTCGGGGGCGTCGACGATGATCGAGTGCGAGTACCCGAGCTGGAACTCCAGCTGGGTGGGGCCCTTGGCCAGGACGCGGTAGCCCACGCCCACGATCTCGAGCTTCTTCTCGTAGCCCTCGGTCACGCCCACGACCATGTTGTTGATCAGGGTGCGGGTCAGCCCGTGCAGCGAGCGGCTGTTGCGCTCGTCGTCGGGACGCTTGACCTCCAGCACGCCGTCCTCGCCCTTCTCGACCACGATGGGGGCGGCGACCGAGTGGCTCAGGGTGCCCTTGGGGCCCTTGACGGTCACCAGCGCCTCGTCGATCGCGACGTCCACGCCCGACGGGACCGGGATGGGGAGCTTGCCAATACGCGACATTGCTTGCGTTCCTCCTTCGGTCTCGTCGTTACCAGACGTAGGCGAGGACTTCCCCACCCACGCCCTTCTGGTTGGCCTGTCGGTCGGTCAGCAGGCCCTGGCTGGTCGAGATGATCGCGACCCCCAGGCCGCCGAGCACCTTGGGCAGGCCCGTGCTCTTGGCGTAGACCCGCAGACCGGGCTTGCTGATGCGGCGCACACCGGCGATGGAGCGCTCGCGGTTGCGGCCGTACTTGAGGGTGATCACGAGGGTCTTGCCGACCTCGCCCTCGGTCGGCTCCTGCACCTGGTAGGAGGTGATGTAGCCCTCCTGCTGCAGGATCTCCGCGACGCCGGCCTTCAGCTTGCTGTAAGGCATCGACACCGCGTCGTGGTACGCCTGGTTGGCGTTGCGCAGACGAGTCAACATGTCCGCGATCGGGTCAGTCATGGTCATGGCCGGTTCGGCCCTTTCTTTCTGTGGTTTCCCGCCGGGCGGGACCTTCAGTGTTCGAAGTTGGGGTGGTGGTAGGGGTTACCAGGAGGACTTGGTGACGCCGGGCAGCTCGCCGCGGTGCGCCATCTCGCGCAGGCAGATGCGGCACAGCCCGAACTTGCGGTACACGGCCTTGGGCCGGCCGCAGCGCTGGCAGCGGGTGTAGGCGCGCACGGCGTACTTGGGCTTGCGAGCCGCCTTCACCTTCAGTGCAGTCTTGGCCATGTCAGTTCTCCTTGAAGGGGAAGCCGAGCTTCTTCAGCAGCGCACGGCCCTCGTCGTCGTTGGTGGCGGTGGTCACGATGGTGATGTCCATGCCACGCTGCCGGTCGACCCGGTCCTGGTCGATCTCGTGGAACATGACCTGCTCGGTGAGCCCGAAGGTGTAGTTGCCGCGGCCGTCGAACTGCTGCGGCGAGAGGCCGCGGAAGTCGCGGATCCGGGGCAGCGCCAGGGACAGCAGCCGGTCCAGGAACTCCCACATCCGGTCGCCGCGCAGCGTGACGTGCGCGCCGATCGGCATGCCCTCGCGCAGCTTGAACTGGGCGATGGACTTGCGGGCCTTGGTCACCATCGGCTTCTGGCCGGTGATCACGGTCAGGTCCTTGACGGCGCCCTCGATCAGCTTGGAGTCGCGAGCTGCCTCGCCGACGCCCATGTTGACCACGATCTTGGTCAGACCGGGCACCTGCATGATGTTGGCGACGTCGAACTCAGACTTCAGCGCGGGGACGATCTCCTCGCGGTAGCGGGTCTTGAGGCGGGGTGCGGTCTTCTCCGCGGTGCTCTGAGCCATCTCAGATCTCCTTGCCGGTCTTGCGCGAGACGCGGACGCTGCGCTCGGCGGTGTACGTCGAGCCGTCCGGGCGCCGCTTGGTGACCTCGTCGCGACGGAAGCCGATCCGGGTGACGCCGTCACCCTCGACCAGCATCACGTTCGAGACGTGGATCGGGGCCTCGACGGTGATGATCCCGCCGGTGGTGCCCGAGCCGGAGTTCACGACCTTGGTGTGCCGCTTGACCCGGTTCACGCCCTCGACGATGACCCGCTGCTCCTCACGGAGCACCTTGATCACCTTGCCCTTGGCGCCCTTGTCCTTGCCGGCGATCACCTTGACGGTGTCGCCCTTCTTGATGTTCACGTTCGGTGCCTTCTTCGCCATCACAGCACCTCCGGGGCCAGCGAGATGATCTTCATGAACTTCTTCTCGCGCAGCTCGCGACCCACGGGGCCGAAGATGCGGGTGCCTCGCGGCTCGCCGTCGTTCTTGAGGATCACGGCGGCGTTCTCGTCGAAGCGGATGTACGAGCCGTCCGGGCGCCTGCGCTCCTTGACGGTGCGCACGACAACGGCCTTGACGACGTCACCCTTCTTCACGTTGCCACCGGGGATCGCGTCCTTGACGGTGGCGACGATGACGTCGCCGATACCGGCGTAGCGACGACCCGAGCCACCGAGAACACGGATGCACAAGATCTCCTTGGCACCGGTGTTGTCGGCGACCTTGAGTCGCGACTCCTGCTGGATCATTGGTCTCTCCTGGTTGTCGAGCCGGTTCTCGCTGCCCTGGTGGGCCGGCGAGCCTTGCCGAACTTGTGGTTGGAAATCAGGTGGCCGTCAGCGCGACGACCAGCGGTCACTTGGCCTTCTCGAGGATCTCGACCACGCGCCAGCGCTTGGTCGCCGACAGCGGGCGGGTCTCCATGATCAGGACCCGGTCGCCGATGCCGCACTCGTTCTGCTCGTCGTGCGCCTTCAGCTTGGAGGTCCGGCGCATGACCTTGCCGTAGAGCGCGTGCTTCACGCGGTCCTCGACGGAGACCACGATGGTCTTGTCCATCTTGTCGCTGACCACCAGACCCTCACGGACCTTGCGCGCGTTTCGCTGGGGGGTCTCGGTCGCCTGCTCGGCGCCGGTCTTCTCGCTCATGCGTCTGCCTTCTTCTTCTTCGACTTCGACGGCTTCTCGGCCGGGGCGGTGCGGATCCCGAGCTCGCGCTCGCGCACCACGGTGTAGATGCGGGCGATGTCCTTCTTCACCGTGCGCAGCCGACCGTTGCTCTCCAGCTGGCCGGTGGCTGCCTGGAACCGGAGGTTGAACAGCTCCTCCTTGGCCTCGCGGAGCTTGGCCTCCAGGTCGCCGGCGCTCAGCTCGTCCAGCGTGTGTGCGGTCACCTTGTTGCTCATCAGAACTCACCAGCCTCACGGGAGATGAAGCGGCACTTCATGGGGAGCTTGTGCATCGCACGACGCATCGCCTCGCGGGCGACGTCCTCGGTGACACCGGAGAGCTCGAACATGACGCGGCCGGGCTTGACGTTGGCCACCCACCACTCGGGCGAGCCCTTACCGGAGCCCATGCGGGTCTCGGCGGGCTTCTTGGTCAGCGGGCGGTCCGGGTAGATGTTGATCCAGACCTTTCCGCCACGCTTGATGTGACGGGTCATGGCGATACGAGCCGACTCGATCTGTCGGTTCGTCACGTAGTGACCCTCGACCGCCTGGATGCCGAAGTCGCCGAAGGCGAGCTTCGTGCCACCCTTGGCCGCACCCGTCCGCTTGGGGTGGTGCTGCTTGCGGTGCTTGACACGACGGGGCATCAGCATGGAGCTCAGGCCTCCTGTCCGAGGTTGGCCTCGGCCGGCGCGGCCGCGGCGGCCTCGGGGGCAGCGTCGGTCGACGGCGCGGCGTCGGTACGGGGAGCGCGGTCACCGCGGGTGCCGCGGCTCGGGCGCTCACCGGCGCGGGCGGGACGACCGCCGCGACCGGGGGCACCGGCGCGGGCGGCCTGCTGGGCCTGGCGCTCGGCGCGCGAGCCGGACACCTCACCCTTGTAGATCCAGACCTTCACGCCGATCCGGCCGAAGGTGGTCTTGGCCTCGTAGAAGCCGTAGTCGATGTCGGCGCGCAGCGTGTGCAGCGGCACCCGGCCCTCGCGGTAGAACTCGGTGCGGGACATCTCGGCGCCGTTGAGCCGGCCCGAGCACTGGATCCGGATGCCCTTGGCACCGGCCCGCATGGAGGTCTGCATCGCCTTGCGCATGGCGCGCCGGAACTGCACGCGGCCCGAGAGCTGCTCGGCCACGCCCTGGGCGACCAGCTGAGCGTCGATCTCGGGGTTCTTCACCTCGAGGATGTTCAGCTGGACCTGCTTGCCGGTGAGCTTCTCCAGCTCGCCGCGGATCCGGTCGGCCTCGGCGCCGCGGCGACCGATGACGATGCCGGGACGGGCGGTGTGGATGTCGACGCGGACCCGGTCGCGGGTGCGCTCGATCTCCACCTTGGAGATGCCGGCCCGCTCCATGCCCTGGGAGAGCAGCTTGCGGATCGCGACGTCCTCACCGACGTAGGACCGGTACAGCTTGTCGGCGTACCAGCGCGACTTGTGGTCGGTGGAGATGCCGAGACGAAAGCCGTTCGGGTTGATCTTCTGGCCCATCAGGCGCCCTTACCCTTCTTCGCTGTGCTGGTGCTCTTCTTGCCGCTCTTGGCGGTGCCGTTGGCGGAGACCGCCTCGGCCGGCTGCACCACGAGAGTGATGTGGCTGGTGCGCTTGTTGATCCGGGTCGCCCGACCCTGGGCGCGCGGCCGCCAGCGCTTCATGGTGGGGCCCTCGTCGACCATGGCGGCCGAGACGACCAGGTCGGCGGCCTTCAGGCCCTCGACCGTCTCGGCGTTGGCCACGGCGCTCTCGAGCACCTTGTAGACGGTCTCGGCGGCGGCCTGCGGCGCGAACTGCAGCAGGGCCAGGGCCTCGTCGACCTGCAGGCCGCGGACCAGGTCCACGACCCGGCGGGCCTTCATCGGGGTGATCCGTACGTAACGCGCGCTCGCGAAGGCACCCGGCTGGTCGCCGAGCAGCGAATCGCGGCGGGCGCTGCTGCGCCGGCGCTCAGTAACGCTCATGGCTGTTGTCTCCTCCGTCCCCGCCGCGTCAGCGGCGGCGACCCTTCCGGTCTTCCTTCACGTGCCCGCGGTAGGTGCGGGTGGGGGCGAACTCACCGAGCTTGTGGCCGACCATGGAGTCGGTCACGAAGACCGGGACGTGCTTGCGCCCGTCGTGCACGGCGATCGTGTGACCGATCATCGCCGGCACGATCATCGAACGGCGCGACCACGTCTTGATGACGTTGTGGCTGCCCTTGTCGTTCTCGGCGTCCACCTTCTTCATCAGGTGGTCGTCGACGAAGGGGCCCTTCTTAAGGCTGCGAGGCATCTGTCTCTCGTCCTATCCTCAACGCTTGTTCTTGCCGGTCTTGCGACGGCGGATGATCTGGGAGTCGCTGGCCTTGCGCTTGCGCGTGCGGCCCTCGGCCTTGCCCCAGGGGGACACCGGGTGACGACCACCCGAGGTCTTGCCCTCGCCACCACCGTGCGGGTGGTCGACCGGGTTCATGACCACACCACGGACGGTCGGGCGCTTGCCCTTCCAGCGCATGCGGCCGGCCTTGCCCCAGTTGATGTTGGACTGCTCGGCGTTGCCGACCTCGCCGATCGTGGCGCGGCAGCGCACGTCGACGAAGCGCATCTCGCCCGAGGGCAGCCGCAGCGTGGCGCGCGAGCCCTCCTTGGCCACCAGCTGGGCCGAGTTGCCGGCCGAGCGGGCGATCTTGGCGCCGCCGCCCGGACGCAGCTCCACGCAGTGGATGGTGGTACCGACCGGGATGTTGCGCAGCGGCAGGTTGTTGCCGGGCTTGATGTCGGCATTCGGGCCGCTCTCCACCGGGGTGCCCTGCGTCAGGTCCTTGGGCGCGATGATGTAGCGCTTCTCGCCGTCGGCGTAGTGCAGCAGCGCGATCCGGGCGGTGCGGTTGGGGTCGTACTCGATGTGAGCGACCTTGGCCGGCACGCCGTCCTTGTCGTAGCGACGGAAGTCGATGATCCGGTAGGCCCGCTTGTGACCGCCACCCTGGTGACGCGTGGTGATGCGCCCCTGGTTGTTGCGGCCGCCCTTCTTGGGCAGCGGCCGGGTCAGCGACTTCTCCGGCGTGGTCCGGGTGATCTCGACGAAGTCGGCCACCGAGGAGCCACGACGGCCCGGGGTGGTCGGCTTGTACTTGCGGATAGCCATGCTCAGTTAGTCCTTCTTCGTCCTCGGTGCCCGGTCAGCCGACCGGTCCGCCAAAGATGTCGATGCGGTGGCCCTCGGCGAGGCTGACGATGGCGCGCTTGGTGTCCTTGCGCTTGCCCAGACCGTTGCGGGTCCGACGGGTCTTGCCCGCCCTGTTGATGGTGTTGACCGAGGTCACCTTGACGTTGAACACCTTCTCGACCGCGATCTTGATCTCGGTCTTGTTCGCGTCCGGGTGGACCAGGAAGGTGTACTTGTTGGCGTCCAGCAGGCCGTAGCTCTTCTCCGAGACGACGGGCGCGAGCAGGATGTCGCGGTGGTCCTTGTGCAGGCTGCTCACTTCTGGTCCTCCTCGACCTTCTTGGCCGCGGCCTTCGACCCGGCACCGACGAATGCGTCGTAGGCGCCCTTGGTGAAGACCACGTCGTCGCTGGCCAACACGTCGTAGGTGTTGAGCTGGTCAACCGCCACGATGTGCACCTGGGGGGCGTTGCGCAGCGAGAGCCAGGTGGTGGCGTCACTGCGCTCGAGCACCACCAGGTACCGGGCGCGGTCGGTGAGGCTGGTCAGCGAGGCGAGCGCCGTCTTGGTCGACGGCACGTCGCCGGAGATCAGCTGGTCGACCACGTGGACCCGGTCGTTGCGGGCCCGGTCGGACAGGGCCCCGCGCAGCGCGGCGGCCTTCATCTTCTTGGGGGTCCGCTGGTCGTAGCTGCGCGGCTGCGGGCCGTGCACGACGCCACCGCCGGCGAACTGCGGAGCGCGGGTCGAGCCCTGGCGGGCGCGGCCGGTGCCCTTCTGCTTGTAGGGCTTGCGGCCACCACCGCGGACCTCGCCGCGGGTCTTGGTGGCGTGCGTGCCCTGGCGCGCGGCGGCCTGCTGGGCCACGACGACCTGGTGGATCAGCGGGATGTTGACCTCGACGTCGAAGATCTCGGCCGGCAGGTCCACGGAGACGACCTTGGCGGCGGCCTTCGGGGCCTTCCTGGCCTTCTTAGTAGCGTCCTTGGTAGCCATGCTCAGGCCTCCTTGCCAGCAGTGACGGAGCCCTTGGCCGCCGAGCGGAGCACCACGAGCCCGCCCTTGGGGCCGGGAACGGCGCCCTTGACCAGGATCAGGCCCTTGTCGGCGTCCACGGCGTGCACCACGACGTTCTGGGTGGTGACGGTGTCGTTGCCCATCCGGCCGGACATCCGGGTGCCCTTGAAGACGCGACCCGGGGTGGCGCAGGCGCCGATGGAGCCGGGCTTGCGGTGGTTGCGGTGGGCACCGTGCGAGGCGGAGACGCCGGAGAAGCCGTGCCGCTTCATCGTGCCGGCGAAGCCCTTGCCCTTGCTGGTGCCGGTGACGTCGATCTGCTCGCCGGCGGTGAACAGCTCGGGGCTGAGCTCCTGGCCGACGGAGTACGACGCGGCGTCGGCGGTGCGGATCTCGACCACGTGGCGGCGCGGGGTCACCCCGGCCTTGGCGAAGTGGCCCGCCTCGGGCTTGTTGACCTTGCGGGCCTCGATCTCGCCGTACCCGACCTGGATGGCGTTGTAGCCGTCGGTCTCGGGCTGGCGGACCTGGGTCACCACGTTGGTCTGCGCGGCGATCACGGTCACCGGGATCACCTTGTTGTTCTCGTCCCAGAGCTGGGTCATGCCGAGCTTGGTGCCCAGCAGGCCCTTCACGTTGCGTTCGGTAGTCATGTTCAGGCTCCCCCGGTTCTCAGAGCTTGATCTCGATGTCGACACCGGCGGGCAGGTCGAGGCGCATCAGGGAGTCGACCGTCTTGGGGGTCGGGTCGATGATGTCGATCAGACGCTTGTGCGTGCGCATCTCGAAGTGCTCGCGGGAGTCCTTGTACTTGTGGGGCGAGCGAATGACGCAGTACACGTTCTTCTCGGTCGGCAGCGGCACGGGGCCGGCGACCTTGGCACCCGTACGGGTGACGGTGTCCACGATCTTGCGCGCCGAGGTGTCGATCACCTCGTGGTCATAGGCCTTGAGCCTGATGCGGATCTTCTGTCCCGCCATAGGTCTCTCTCGTCCTTCTCTCGCACCCGATGAGGTGCCGCGTCCTGGCTGTTCTCTCGACACGATCCCGGGTGGGACCGCACCGCCTGCTGCTTCTCACCACCGACCCCCGCGGTCGGGCGTGTCGCGAGGTTCCGCGGCACGAAAGACCCAGGTTCAGTCGTGTTATTCCATGTGACACCCGGCGGTTCGCCGGGCCGATCGGGTCTCGCACCTGATGACTCTCAGGACGGTGCAGCCGCACACAAGTCCACCAAGTCAGGGCACTCGATGGCCGAGGCCATCGGGAGACACGATTCAGTAGTCAAGGATTGGCGCACCGGCGAATACCCGCCGGAGCAACCGGACTATCTTGGCAGACTCTGCCGCAGGCGCCAAATCGCATACGCTCATCGCCGAGAGCCAGGGGGACACGATGTCGGGACCGTACAGTCCGCCGCCCGGAATGCCCCCGGGGCCACCGCCGCCAGGCACCCCGGCCGGCCCTCCCCCGCCGCCCGGCGGCTACTGGCCGCCCGCGGGGTACCAGCCACCCCCACCCGGCCCGACGTACGCGCTTTCGGGCCCGTCGTACGCACCCTCAGGCCCCCTGCCGGGCCCGCCGCCGGGCACCCGACCCGGCGGGTACGTCGCGGCGCACAAGCCGGGCGCGGTGCCGCTGCGCCCGCTGCGGCTCGGCGACATCCTCGACGCGGCCTTCAAGATCATCCGCTACAACCCGAAGGCGACCGTCGGCTCCTCGGTGCTCGTCGCCGCCCTCGCCATGGCGATCCCGGTGCTGGTCACCGCCGTGGTGGCCTTCGCCGTGGACGTCTCCGTCGACCCCGAGGGCAACCAGATCGGCCAGGAGGCCGCCCTGGCCTGGGCCGGGGTGCTGGGGTCGTTCGTGCTCGGCTCGGTGCTCCAGTCGCTGGGGCTGATCCTGGTCACCGGCATGGTCGCCCAGGTGACGATGGCCGCGACCTTGGGGGCCCGGATGGGGCTGAGCGAGGCCTGGGCCGCCACCGCGGGACGGCGCTGGCGACTCGTCGGGCTCACTCTGCTGCTCGGTCTGGTGCTCACCGTGGTGCTGGTGGCCTACCTGGTGTCCTGGGTCGCGGTGATCAGCGCCGACGACTGGGGGCTGGTGATGCTGTGGGGCGTGCTCACCGTGCCGCTCGTGGTCGCCGGGCTGTGCTGGTTCTGGATCCGGGTCTACTACCTGCCGGTGCCGGTGCTGATGCTGGAGGACGTCGGCATCTGGCGCGCGGTCACCCGCGCCTACGACCTGACCCGGGGCCACTTCTGGCGGCTCTTCGGCATCGCGTTGCTCACCTCGATCCTCACCGGGGTGGCCAGCAGCATGCTCTCCATGCCGATCGCCATGCTCGGCCAGGTCCCGCTCCTGGCCGGTGCCGGGACCCAGACCGCGTTCGTGATCCTGATGCTCAGCCAGGCGCTGAGCACCGTGGTGGGCAGCGCGTTCACCGCGCCGTTCAGTGCCGCGGTCACCTCGCTGCTCTACCTGGACCAGCGGATGCGCAAGGAGGCCTTCGACGTCGAGTTGATTGCTCGGACGGGGCTGCGGTGATCGCTGCGGCGACGGGCTGGCTGAGCGCCGACCTGCCCCCGGACGAGGCGCGGTCCCGGCTGCGCCGCGAGCTGCTGAACCCCGAGTACCAGCAACGCGACCTGTGGGGTCGCTTCGTGCGCTGGCTCGAGCGGCAGCTGGACCGGGCGCTGGTGGCGGCCGACCAGGTGCCCCCTATCTCGACGTTGGTGGCGATGGTGCTGGGACTGGGCCTGGTCCTGGCGGTGGTCTGGCTGCTCTCCCGGGTCCGGGACACCCTGGCGGCGCCGCGGTCGACGACCCCGGTGCTCACCGGCGAGCGGCTGAGCGCCGGTGAGCTCCGCGCCCGGGCCCTGGCCGCGCAGCACCAGGGCCGCCACGGCGAGGCGGTGATCGAGGCGTTTCGGGCCCTGGCCGTGCGGCAGGTCCAGCGCGGCCGCATCGCCGATGCCCCCGGCGCGACCGCCCACGAGCTGGCCGACACCCTCGGCCGGGCGTTCCACCCCAGCCGCCCCCGGATCGAGGAGGCGGCCCGCCTCTTCGACCTCGTCTGCTACGGCAAGCGTCCGGCCACCGCCACCCAGGCCCAGGCGGTCCTGGACCTCGACGACGAGCTGGGCCGCCTGCGATGAGCGCCGAGCCGGCCGCACCCGCGCGGCGTACCCACACCTGGCGCAGGCACCGTTGGAACCTGCTGGTCGGGGCCGGCCTGCTGCTCGCGGTCGTGGTGGTGGCGTTCAGCCAGAGCAGCACCCGCTCGGGCGTCCCGCTGGACCCCGAGAACGCCGACCCCGACGGCGCCCGGGCCGTCGCCCGGGTGCTCGCCGATGAGGGGGTCGAGGTGCTGATCGCCCGGGGCGCGGAGGCCCTGGAGCAGCACCCGGTCGACGAGGGGACGGTGGTGCTGGTGACCTCCAGCGCCCAGCTGGGGCCGAGCACCATCGACCGGCTGCTCGCCCACAGCACCCGGGGGCGGCTGGTGGTCGCCGACCCCGAGAACGCGGTGACCGACGCGCTGGGCGTCGACGCGCAGTCGGTCCAGGTGGCGATGACCGAGCCGGCCGCCGCGGACTGCGGTCCGCGCGCCTTCGCCGACCTGGAGCTCGCGGGGCTGGAGGTGCACGTGGACCAGGCCCGCGCGTTCGCCCTGCCCGGCTGCTTCGGCCTCCCCGACGGCCGGCTGCTCGCGCAGGCCCCGCCCACCGCCGACCGGGGCGAGCTGACCCTGCTCGGTGCCGGAGCGCTGCTCAGCAACGAGCAGGTGCTGCGCGCGGACAACGCCGCGGTCGCGCTGCGGCTGCTCGGTAGCGGGGAGCGGCTGGTCTGGTACCTGCCCGATGCCCGCGACCTGGCCGGCCAGCAGGGTCTGGACCTGCGGGAACTGCTGCCACCGTGGCTGGTCCCGGGGCTGTGGCTGCTCGGCGTGGCAATGCTGGCCGTCGTGCTCCTGCGGGCCCGCCGACTCGGCCCCCTGGCCGTCGAGCCGCTGCCGGTGGTGGTCAAGGCCGTGGAGGCCACCACCAGCCGGGGGCGGCTCTACCGCCGCGCCGGCGACCGGGAGCACGCCGCCGCGGCCCTGCGCGCCGCCACGGCGCATCGGCTGGCGGCCGCGCTGCGGCTGCCCGCCCCCGCCGGCGCCGACCTGGCCGAGCTCGTCGTGGCCGTCAGCCGGCACTGCGACCTGGCGCCCGGGCCGGTCTCGGCACTCCTGACGGGGCCGGCCCCGGTCACCGACGAAGAACTAGTCCACCTGGCCAACGACCTGGCCGCACTGGAAGAAGAGGTACGCCGCAGATGAGCTCAGACAACCCCGACGAGGCCCGCCAGCGGCTGGCCGACGTACGCACCGAGGTGGCCAAGGTCGTGGTCGGCCAGGACGCCGCCGTCTCCGGGCTGCTGGTGGCGCTGCTGTGCGGCGGCCACGTCCTGATGGAGGGCGTGCCCGGGGTGGCCAAGACCCTGCTCGTGCGAGCCCTGGCCGCCTCGCTGGACGTGCGCACCCGGCGCATCCAGTTCACCCCCGACCTCATGCCCGGCGACATCACGGGGTCGATGGTGCTGGACGGCGGCCGCGGCGAGCTGGCGTTCCGGGAGGGCCCGGTCTTCACCAACCTGCTGTTGGCCGACGAGATCAACCGCACTCCGCCCAAGACCCAGTCCGCGCTGCTGGAGGCGATGGAGGAGGGCCAGATCTCGGCGGACGGCGTGACCCGGCCGCTGCCCACGCCGTTCCTGGTCGCCGCCACCCAGAACCCGGTCGAGTACGAGGGCACCTACCCGTTGCCGGAGGCCCAGCTGGACCGGTTCCTGCTCAAGGTCGTGCTGCCGGTGCCCGGGCGGGCGGAGGAGGTGCAGATCCTGCAGCGGCACGCTGCCGGATTCGACCCCCGCGACCTCAGCTCCACCGGCGTACGGGCGGTGGCCGGCGCCGCGGACCTCACGGCCGGCCGCCAGGCCTGCGAGCGGGTCCAGGTCTCGGCCGAGGTGGTCGGCTACATCGTCGACATCGCGCGCGCGACCCGGCTCTCGCCCTCGCTCTCGCTGGGGGTCTCCCCCCGCGGCGCCACCGCGCTGCTGCGCGCCGCGCGCGCCTGGGCCTGGCTGAGCGGGCGCGACTTCGTGACCCCCGACGACGTCAAGGCCCTGGCCCACGCCTGCCTGGCGCACCGGCTCGGGCTGCGCCCCGAGGCCGAGCTCGAGGGGGTCGAGGTGGGCGCCGTCCTCGGCTCTGCCCTGGGCTCGGTGCCGGTGCCGCGATGACCCTGACCGGGCGGGTGCCGCTGCTGCTGCTCCTGGGTCTCGTCCCGGTGCTGCTGCGCCCCGCCATGAGCACGGTGTGGCTGTGGGTCCTCGTGGTCGCCGCGGCCACCACGCTGGACTGGTGGCTCGCGCCCCGCCCCGCCCGGCTGGGGCTGGGCCGGCACCCCTCGCCGCCGGTGCGCCTGGGCGAGGAGAGCGCCAGCACCCTGACGGTGACCAACTCCGGCCGCCGCGCCGTGCGCGCCCTAGTCCGCGACGCCTGGCAGCCGCTGGCCGGCGCGCGGGACAACCGCCACCGGGTGCGGTTGGCCCCCGACGAGCAGGCGACGCTGCACACCCCCCTGCTCCCCCGGCGCCGGGGCGACCTGGCGGCGCTGGGCGTGACCGTCCGGGTCCGCGGCCCGCTGGGGTTGGCCTGTCGCCAGCAGACCCGGCAGGTGCCCGGGACGCTGCGCTGCCTGCCCGGCTTCCCGTCGCGGCGACACCTGCCGTCGCGGCTGGCCCGGCTGCGCGACCTGGACGGGCGCGCCGCGGTGCGGGTCCGGGGGCAGGGCACCGAGTTCGACTCGCTGCGCGAGTACGTGCGCGGAGACGACGTCCGCTCCATCGACTGGCGGGCCTCGGCCCGCAGCCGGCAGGTCGTGGTGCGCACCTGGCAGCCCGAGCGGGACCGACGCGTGGTGCTGGTGCTCGACACCTCCCGGACGTCGGCGGGCCGGGTGCACGACGTACCGCGGCTGGACCCGGCGATGGACGCGGCGCTGCTTCTGGCGGCGCTGGCCACCCGGGCCGGCGACCGGGTCGACTTCGTGGCCGGCGACCGGGTGCTGCGCTCGCAGCTGCGGCTCCCGGGGCGCCGCGAGGTGGTCACGACGCTGCAGGACGCGATGGCCGACCTCGAGCCGGTGATCGCCGAGGCCGACTGGCGGGCGCTGACCACGGCCGTCACCCGGCTCGGGCGCCAGCGGGCGCTGGTGGTGCTGCTGACCTCCCTGGAGCCGGAGGCGGTGGAGCAGAGCATGCTGCCCGTGCTGGGGATGCTGCTGCGGCACCACCGGGTCGTGGTCGCCTCGGTGGAGGATCCCGAACTGGTAGCCATGGCGAGCGCGCGCGGCGACCTGGACCAGGTGTACGGCGCCGCGGCCGCCGAGCAGGCGATGGCCCGGCGGGGGCACACCGAGCAGCTGTTGCGCACCCTGGGGGCCGACGTCGTCGCCGCCACCGCCTCGGCGCTGGCGGTGGAGCTCGCCGACCACTACCTGCTGCTCAAGGCGCGCGGGCTGCTGTAACCCGGGCTCAGGCCTGGGTGGCCGCCCGGTCCTCCAGCAGCCCCGCGGCGACGTCCCCGGTCTCCCCGCGCGCGCAGGCGGCCCGGCCCAGGACCAGCACGTAGGCCAGGAAGGCCGCCTCGGCCACCACGCCGATGCCGACCCGGGACCAGGTGGGCAGCCCCGAGGGGGTGACGAAGGCCTCGATGATCCCGCTGACCAGCAGCACCAGCACCAGGCCCAGGGCCACGGTGCCGGCGGTGCGACCCTCCCGGGCCACCGACTGGCTGCGGGTCAGGTCGCCCGGCTCGACCCAGGACCAGAACAGCCGCAGCCCCACCCCGGCGGCCACGAACACCGCCGTCAGCTCCAGCAGCCCGTGCGGCAGCAGCAGCCCCCAGAAGTGCCCCGCGTGGTCGTGCCGGATCATCACCGACCCGATCACCGCGAGGTTGGCCAGGTTGGTGAACAGCAGCCACACCACGGGCAGTCCGAGCAGCCCCAACGCCAGGCACAGGGCGGCGACCCAGGCGTTGTTGACCCAGACCTGCGCGGCGAAGTGCGAGGCGGCGTACTGGGAGTAGTAGCCCTCGAAGTCCTCCTCGACCAGGGCCTCGACCTCGCTGGGCGAGAGCAGCCCCTGCTCGACGGTGGGGTTGGCCAGCAGCCACCACATCATCACCGCGGTGACCAGCACGCTCACCCCGGCGGTGCTCAGCCACCACCGGCGCAGCCGATAGAGCGCGGCGGGGAACCGATCGGTGACGAAGTGCGCCAGCGCGCGCCAGGTCGTGGTGCGCGCGCCGGCCGACTTGGTCCGGGCGCGGGCCAGCAGCGAGGACAGGTAGGCGATCACCGCCGGGTCCGGCGCGCTGGTCCGCACCACCGACAGCTGGGTGGCGACCTGCTGGTAGCGGTCCACCAGCTCGTCGCTCTCGGCCCCGCTGAGCCGGCGCTGGCGGACCAGGTGCTCGAGGCGCTGCCACTCTGACTGGTGGGCCTGAACGTAGGCGTCGAGGTCCACGGGCTCACCCTAAGCGGGGCGGCCTCATCGGTGCGCTCCATCGGCGCCCCATCGGAGCCCAGCGATCTATGCTGCGCCTGTGTCGACGCCCGCCTCGCGACCGGCGGCGGCCACCCGTCTCGGGCCGGCCGCACCGGCCCGCGCGCAGTACGCCGCCCTGACCGAGGACGACCTGGTCACCGGCGAGGCGGTGGCCCTGGACCTCCCGGCCGCCGGGATCGGGGCGCGCATGGTCGCCGGCCTGGTGGACGTGGTGCTCACCGTGCTGCTGCTGGTGGGGGCCGTCTTCGCCTTCACCCTGGCCGCGCTGCAGACCGACGAGGCCCTGCTGCAGGTGGCCATGATCGCCTCGCTGATCACCGCCCTGGTCGTGGTGCCCACCGCGACGGAGACCCTCACCCGGGGTCGCTCGCCGGGCAAGTGGGCCATGGGGCTGCGCACCGTGCGTGACGACGCCGGGCCGATCTCGTTCCAGCACGCCTTCGTCCGGGCCCTGCTGGGCGTGGTGGAGATCTACGCGTTCACCGGGGTGCCGGCGTTCTTCTCCGCGCTGCTCTCGGCGCGGGGCAAGCGGCTGGGCGACCACGCCGCCGGCACGTATGTGGTGCAGGAGCGGGTGCGGCTGAGCCTGCCGGCGCCGGTGCCCATGCCCCCGCAGCTGGCCCCTTGGGCGGCGGCCGCCGACATCGCCCCGCTGCCGGTCCCGCTGGCGCTGGCGGTCCGGCAGTTCCTGGGTCGGGCCGAGACGCTGTCCCCCGCCGCCCGCGTCGAGCTCGGCCAGGGGCTGGCGCACCAGGTGGCGGCGTACGTCGCCCCGCCACCGCCGCCGGGCACGCCGCCCGAGGCGTTCCTGGCCGCGGTGCTGGCCGCCCGGCGTACCCGCGACGCCGCGCGGCTGGCCCGGGAGCAGCGGCTGCGGGCCGAGCTCACCCGCTCACCGCACTCAGTCCGCCCTGACCCGGCCGGCCACCAGCCGGTCCGCTCCGCAGGATCCGGCACCACGGCTGACACCGAACCCTAGACTCCGCCGCATGGCACCTGACGACAACTCCCCGGTTCTGCGCGGCGTCCAGGACCGGGCCACAGTCCACTCCGACGGCACGCCGCTGGTCGGCAACCTGCACGGCGTCCTGGTCAACAAGCCCCCGGTGCACGCCGATCACCGCGGCGCCCTGGTCGAGATGTACACCCGGGACGACTTCTGGACCGAGCCGTTCGCGTACGCCTACCAGACCTCGGTCCGCCCGGGCATGCTCAAGGGCTGGTTCAGCCACGAGAAGAAGCTGGACCGCTACCACCTGGTCAGCGGCGAGCTCCTGGTGCTGCTCTACGACGACCGGGAGGACTCCCCCACCCGCGGCCAGTCGCAGAAGCTGGTGCTGGGCGAGCACGGCGCGCGCCAGGTCCTGATCCCGCAGCGGGTCTGGCACCTGTCCTACAACGTGGGGCAGACCGACGCGATCCTGGTCAACCTGCCCAGCACCCACTACGACCATGAGAACCCGGATCGGTACCACATCTCCATCGACTCCGGTGAGATCCCGGTGGACGTGCGCTCCTTCTTCCCGGTCGCCAACATCGGCCCGCACGACATCGCCGGCACCTTCGCCTGACCCGACCCGTGACCCGACCCGTGACCCTGTGCGTGACTGCGGCGTGACTGCGGCGTGACTGGGGCAACCGAACCGCCCGCCCCCACCTTCACGGTGGTGGTGGCGACCTACGAGCGTGGGGCGGCGATCGCCCCGACCCTGCGGTCGGTGGCCGGCCAGGCGCTCGCCGACCTCGAGGTGCTCGTGGTCAGCGACGGCCCGGCCGCGCCGGGGCTCGCCGAGGCGGTGGCCGCCCAGGACGAGCGCTTCACGCTCCTGGAGCTGCCCGAGCGGACGCGGTCGCAGTCCGGTCCGAACAACCTGGGCTGGTCCCGGGCCCGGGGCCGGTATGTGGCCTACCTGGGCCACGACGACATCTGGCTGCCCGACCACCTCGCGTCCCTGGCGGCGGCGCTGGAGCCCGGGGAGGCCCAGGTGGCGGTGGCGGGCTGCCTGTTCGTGGGCGCCCGGGGTGGCGAGGCGCAGACCACCTCCGTCAGCGGCCTGTTCGACCCCGGCGACCCCGACGCCGGGTCGCGCTACTTCTTCCCGCCCTCCTCGGTGGCGCACGTGCGGGACCTGCCCGCGGCCGCGGGCGGTTGGCCGGAGCCGACCACCAGCCGGCTGCCGGTCGACGACGCGTTCCAGCAACGCCAGGTCGGCGCCGGCTGCCGGTTCACCAGCACCGGGCGGATCAGCGTGCTCAAGTTCGCCTCGGCGGCCCGCTACCTGTCCTACCTGGCGCCGGCCGAGGCCGAGCAGCTCCTCGCCGAGGCGCTGCTGGGTCAGCCCGAGGCGCTGGCCGACTTCATCGCCCGGGGGGCGCGCGCGGCCCGCGAGGGCGGGCTGTTCATGCAGCCGCGGTACGACGCGAGCGAGCTGGCGCCGGGTGAGCTGCTGGCCCGGAACGAGCGGGTGCGCGGGATCGACGTACCGCCCGTGGGCCCGGTTCGCGACAGCGCTTGGCTGGAGGTCACCGACGAGCTCCGCGGCTTCGACTGGCACCCGCTGGAGACCGACGGCGTACGCCGGTGGCGCTGGTCCGGACCCAGCGACCGCCCCCGGCTCGCGCTGCCGTTCGTCCATGCCGACGACGCTGCCGACGACGCTGCCGACGAGGCGCCCGATCACGCGGCCGGGGAGCTGCAGGTGCGGCTGCACGTGCGCGAGGTGGCCGCGTCCGACACCCTGGCCGGCCTGCGCGCCTGGGTGAACGGGGTCGAGGTGCCCGCGCAGGTGCACGAGCAGAGCGAGCAGAACGAGCACGACGCCGGGCCGACGAGCGCCATCGTGACGCTCAGCGCCCGTCTGCGCCCCGAGCGGCCCAGCGTGCTGGAGCTGGCCGTGCCGGTCACCGACCACCCGCTGGGCCGCACGACCGAGACCGGGCAGACGCACCGCCGGATCGGCCTGGCCGTGTGCGGGGTCGAAGTGGAGACGGCCGAGGCCGCGGCCACCCATCCCGACGAGCCGCTGCTCGGCCGGGCCGCGCTGCGCCACGAGCTCGACTGCGCGACCCGGGAGCGGGACCGGGCCCGGGCCGAGTTCGACGCCGCCCGCGCCGACGCGGAGAGCGCGATGACCGACCTGCATGCGGCGAACACCGAGATCGCCCGCGCCTGGCGGGCCGCCGACGACACGCGGGCCGACGCCGAGCGGGCCTGGACCCAGGTGGCCGGCCTCCAGGAGGCCTTGGGCACCGCCCGGGCCAAGCTCGCACAAGCTCGTCAGAGGGCCCGCGACCGGGCCGAGGGGCGGGCCAACAGCCAGGCAGCCGACGGCGGACCGGGTCAGACCCGGGTGTAGGCCAGGTCGGTGATGCTGCGGCCGGCCGCGATGCCCTTGCGCTCGAACTTGGTCACCGGTCGCGCCGCCCAGCGCTCGACCACGCCCCCGCTCAGCGCGGGCTCGGCGTCGAGCACCTCGCGCATCTGCTCGGCGTAGTCGGCCCAGTCGGTGGCCAGCCGCCAGACTCCGCCGACCGCCAGCCGGCTGGCCGCCAGCGCCGCGAAGGCCGGGTCGACCAGGCGCCGCTTGTGGTGCTTCTTCTTGTGCCAGGGGTCGGGGAAGAAGGTCCACAGCTCACTGATGCTGCCCGGCGCCAGCAGGTGCTCGATGAACCACACCGCGTCCACCGAGCAGAACCGCACGTTCGCCGCCCCCGCCTCGGCTGCCCGCCACAGACCGTCGGCCACCCCGGGGCGCCACACCTCCAGCGCCAGCACGTCGTACTCGGGCCGCTCGGCGGCCAGCACCGCGGTCGCCTCGCCCACCCCGGAGCCGATCTCGACGATCAGGCCGCCGGGCGCACCCGTCGGGCCGGGCGCCGGGGAGGGATCCGGGCCCTGCGGGCCGCGGCCGAACCAGCCGGCCAGGTCGAAGCCGGGCTGGTCCACCGCCGCGTCGGGGATCACCCAGTCGGCCTGGTAGGCGGCCCACGCCTCGGCCTGCCGAGGGGTGAACCGGTTGCCCCGCCGCGAGTACGAGAGCACCTCCCGCATCCGGCGTCCGTCGGGGGTCAGCTTGTGGTGCGGGCGCGCTGGTCGCACGGGTTCGGGCTCGTCCATCGGGGACATTGTCGCCCCCGCGGGCTCACAGGTACCTGGGCGCCTCGCTGAGTACGGCGCGCAGCCGGGACTCGATGTCGTCGAACTCGGCCTGGCCGATGGTCAGCGGCGGGGCGAGCTGGATCACCGGGTCGCCCCGGTCGTCGGCCCGGCAGTACAGCCCGGCCTCCCACAGTGCAGACGAGAGGTAGCCGCGCAGCAGCCGCTCGGACTCCTCGTCGTTGAAGGTCTCCTTGGTCTCCTTGTCCTTGACCAGTTCGATCCCGTAGAAGTACCCGTGCCCGCGCACGTCGCCCACCAGCGGCAGGTCGAGCAGCCGCTCCAGGGTGGCCTTGAAGGCCGGGCCGTTGGTGGTCACGTTGTCGACCAGACCCTCACGCTCCATGATGTCCAGGTTGGCCATCGCCACCGCCGAGGAGACCGGGTGCCCTCCGAAGGTGTACCCGTGCAGGAACGCCGTGGTGTCGTGCTTGAAGGGCTCGAAGAGCCGGTCGCTGGCGATCATCGCGCCGATCGGCGAGTAGCCGGAGGTCATGCCCTTGGCGCAGGTGATGATGTCGGGCTGGTAGCCGAACTCGGCGGAGCCGAACATCTGCCCGATCCGGCCGAAGGCGCAGATCACCTCATCCGAGACCAGCAGCACGTCGTACTCGTCGCAGATCTCGCGGACCCGCTCGAAGTATCCGGGCGGGGGCGGGAAGCAGCCGCCGGCGTTCTGCACCGGCTCCAGGAAGACCGCGGCCACGCTGTCGGGGCCCTCGAACTCGATCGCCTCGGCGATGCGGTCCGCGGCCCAGCGGCCGAACGCCTTCTCGTCGTCGCCGACGTACTCGGGCCGGCGGTAGTAGTTGGTGTTCGGCACCTTGTGGGCCCCGGGCACCAGCGGCTCGAACATCTCCTTCAGCGGCGGGATGCCGGTGATCGACAGCGCGCCCTGAGGCGTGCCGTGGTAGGCGACCGAGCGGGAGATCACCTTGTGCTTGGTGGGCTTGCCGGTCAGCTTGAAGTACTGCTTGGCCAGCTTCCAGGCGGACTCGACCGCCTCCCCGCCACCGGTGGTGAAGAACACCCGGTTCAGGTCGCCGGGAGCCATCGCGGCGACCCGGTCGGCCAGCTCGATGGCCTGGGGGTGCGCGAACGACCACAGCGGGAAGAACGCCAGCTCGCGGGCCTGGCGGGCCGCGGCCTCGGCCAGCTCCTCGCGGCCGTGCCCGACCTGGACGACGAACAGCCCGGCGAGGCCGTCGATGTACTCGCGGCCCTTGTCGTCCCAGATCTTGTGCCCCTCCCCCCGGACGATGATCGGGACCGCGCCGCCGTTCTCGTAGGTGGAGTGCCGGGTGAAGTGCATCCACAGGTGGTCGCGGGCCGAGGCCTGGTAGTCGAAGGAGTCAGAAGTCATCGGGTACCCCAGTTGTAGTGCTGCTTGTTGAGCTTCAGATAGACGAAGGTCTCGGTGGACAGGACGCCGGGAACCGCGCGGATCCGGCGCAGGACGTCGAGCAGGTGGTCGTCGTCCTCGCAGACGACCTCCACGAGCAGGTCGAAGCTGCCGGCGGTGGTGACCACGTAGTCGATCTCCGGCAGAGCGGCCAACGCGTCGCCGGCCACGGTCAGGTCGCCCTCGCTGCGCACCCCGATCATGGCCTGCCGGGAGAACCCGACCTGGATCGGATCGGTGACCGCGACGATCTGCATGACCTCCGAGTCCAGCAGGCGCTGCACCCGGGCGCGGGCCGCGGCCTCGGAGAGGCCCACGGTCTTGGCGATGGTGGCGTACGAGGCGCGGCCGTCCTCCTGCAGCACCTCGATGATCCGCTTGGCCACGTCGTCCAGGCGCACCCCGGGCGCGTCACCGCGCTCGGAGGCACTTCGCAACTGGCCGCTCATGCCCCCCATGGTGGCCGCGGAAGGGTCGGATAGCAAGCCTCGGCAAGCGATTCCGCGGTTTCGCCGAGGTGAAACTTGTGTTTCCGTGGAAGTTCGACCCCTAGAGGGTGTGGAAACACGGATCGGGCGGGTCTACAGTTCAGAGCAACCACCGTGACCGGGGTCACCCGCACCCCGAACGAGACGGCAGCTGGCACCCGCAAGGAGAGACCCGTGAGCACCCCCCGCACCCTGCGCAACTTCGTCAACGGCGCGTACGTCGACGCCTCGACCGACCAGACCAGCGAGGTGATCAACCCGGCCACCGGACAGGTGGTCGCGCACGCTCCGGTCAGCGCGGCCGCCGACGTCGACGCCGCCTACGAAGCCGCCACCGCCGCGTTCGGCGAATGGGGCCGGACCACGCCCGCCGAGCGGCAGAAGGCGCTGCTGGACCTGGCCGACGCGATCGAGGACCGCGCGGATGACTTCGTCCGGCTGGAGTCGGAGAACACCGGCAAGCCGCACGCGCTGACCGCGAGCGAGGAGATGCCGCCGATGGTCGACCAGCTGCGGTTCTTCGCCGGCGCCGCCCGGGTGCTGGAGGGCCGCGCCGCGGGCGAGTACATGAAGGGCCACACCTCGTGGATCCGCCGCGAGCCGGTCGGTGTGATCGGCCAGGTCACGCCGTGGAACTACCCGATGATGATGGCGATGTGGAAGATCGCCCCGGCGCTGGCCGCGGGCAACACGATCGTGCTCAAGCCCAGCGACACCACGCCGGAGACCACCCTGCTGATGGCCGAGCTGGCCGCGCAGAGCCTGCCGGCCGGGGCGTTCAACGTGGTCACCGGCGACCGGGACACCGGCCGCCTGGTGGTCGAGCACACCGCGCCGGCGATGGTCGCGATCACCGGCTCGGTGCGGGCCGGTGCCGAGGTGGCGCTGAGCGCGGCGCCGGCGATCAAGCGGGTGCACCTGGAGCTGGGGGGCAAGGCCCCGGTGATCGTCTTCGACGACGCCGACATCGAGGCGGCCGTCGAAGGCATCGCCGGGGCCGGCTACTTCAACGCCGGCCAGGACTGCACCGCCGCCACCCGGGTGCTGGTGCAGCAGGGCATCCACGACGACTTCGTCGCCGCCCTGGGCGAGTACGCCCGCACGCAGGTGCTGGTCGGCATGCCGGACAACGAGGACGCGGCGCTGGGCCCGGTCAACAACGCCAACCAGCTGGCCCGGGTCAGCGGCTTCATCGAGCGCCTGCCCGGCCACGCCACCGTGGTCGCGGGCGGCAACCGGGTCACCGACCTGGGCGAGGGCTACTTCCTGGAGCCCACCGTGGTGGCCGGCCTGCAGCAGCAGGACGAGGCGATCCAGCAGGAGATCTTCGGCCCGGTGATCACCGTGCAGAGCTTCGCCGACGAGGCGCAGGCCCTGTCCTGGGCCAACGGCGTCGACTACGGCCTGGCCTCCTCGGTGTGGACCAAGGACTTCGGCCGGGCCATGCGGTTGTCCGCCGCGCTCGACTTCGGCGCGGTCTGGATCAACACCCACATCCCGATCGTGGCCGAGATGCCGCACGGCGGGTTCAAGCGTTCGGGCTACGGCAAGGACCTGTCCATGTACGGGTTCGAGGACTACACCCGGATCAAGCACGTCATGGCCAACATCGAGAGCTGAGGTGCAATGAGCAGGTTCCCCCGCCCCGGGCGACGACCCCAGGACCCGGCCGTCGCGGAGCTGGTCCGCGCCGCGCAGAGCAGCATGAGCCGCCGCGCGCTGCTCGGTGCCGGTCTGGCGACCACCGGGCTGGCCGCCGTCGGCTGCGCCCCACCCGAGCCGCCCAGTGGCGGCGTGGCCGCCCTCGAGCTGCCCAAGGACCTCTCGGACACCGAGAAGCTGGTCCGGTGGGCGAACTGGACCGCCTACCTGGACTACGACGAGGAGAAGAAGGTCTACCCGACCCTGGAGCGGTTCATCAAGGAGACCGGGATCCAGGCCGAGTACTTCGAGGACATCGAGGACAACGACTCCTTCTACTCCAAGGTGGCGCCGCAGCTGCGGGCCGGACAGCACATCGACCGCGACATCATCACGATGACCGACTACATGGCCGGCCGGATGATCCGCGAGCAGCTGGTCCAGCCGCTGGAGATGGTGCGGATGGGCAACGTCGCCTCGAACCTGCTGGAGCCGCTCAAGGACGTCACCTTCGACCCGGGCCGACAGCACTCGGTGACCTGGCAGTCCGGCTTCGGCGGGATCGGCTACGACAAGTCCCGGGTGAACGCCGAGATCCGCACCCTGGACGACCTGTGGAACACCCCCGAGCTGAAGGGGCGGATCGTGGTGCTCAGCGAGTTCCGCGACACCGTGGCGATGATCATGCAGTCCCAGGGCGTGGACCTGACCAGCGACTGGGGCAAGACCGAGTTCGAGAAGGCCGTCGACGTGATCGACGAGAAGATCTCGGACGGCACCATCCGCAGGATCAAGGGCAACTCCTACCTGGAGGACCTCAAGTCCGGCAACGCACTGGCCGGCATCGTCTGGAGCGGCGACCTGTTCATCCTCCGGTACGAGACCGAGAACCCGGACTGGGAGTTCGTGATCCCCGAGTCGGGCGGCACCCTGTGGAGCGACAACATGATGGTGCCGATCACCTCCCCGCACCGGCGCAACGCCCAGCGCCTGATGGACTTCTACTACCAGCCGGACGTGGCGGCGCTGGTGGCGGCGTACGTGAACTACGTGTGCCCCGTCGAGGGCGCGCAGGCCGAGATGGAGAAGATCGACCCGGAGCTGGCGGAGTCGCCGTTCATCTTCCCCAGCACCGAGTTCATCGCCGAGAACAACATCCAGGGCTTCCCGGGGCTGACCCCGGAGGAGGAAGTCGAATACAGCGAGATCTGGGCAAGGGTGGTGGGCAACTGATGGGCGGCTTCCGTGAGGCGCAGGGTGACCTGAAGATCGAGTCGGTCACCAAGTCGTTCGCCGACTTCACCGCCGTGGACGACCTGAGCCTGGTCGTGCCCCGCGGCTCGTTCTTCGCGCTGCTCGGCCCCTCGGGCTGCGGGAAGACCACCACGCTGCGGATGGTCGCCGGCCTCGAGCAGCCGACCCTGGGCCGGATCCTGATCGGGGACACCGACCTGACCGGGTCCCGCCCGTACGAGCGCCCGGTCAACACCGTCTTCCAGTCCTACGCTCTGTTCCCGCACCTGACCATCCGCGACAACGTCGCCTTCGGGCCGAAGCGGCGCAAGGTCGCCGACTCCGACAAGCTGGCGAACGAGGCGCTCGAGCTGGTCCAGATGGGCCACCTGGGCAGCCGCAAGCCGGTGCAGCTCTCCGGCGGCCAGCAGCAGCGGGTGGCGTTGGCCCGCGCGCTGGTCAACCGACCCGAGGTGCTGCTGCTCGACGAGCCGCTGGGTGCGCTGGACCTGAAGCTGCGCCGCCAGATGCAGGTCGAGCTCAAGCGGATCCAGACCGAGGTCGGGCTCACCTTCATCCACGTCACGCACGACCAGGAGGAGGCCATGACCATGGCCGACACGGTCGCGGTGATGAACCACGGCCGGATCGAGCAGATGGGCGCCCCCGAGGAGCTCTACGACCTGCCCCGGACCGCGTTCGTGGCCAACTTCGTGGGCCAGTCCAACATGGGACCCGGCGAGGTCACCGGCACCGACGGTGACGCCCTGGTGGTCGACGTGGCCGGCACGACGGTGAAGATCCCCAAGAGCCGCTCCGCGGTCACCGAGGGCGCGCTGCAGTTCGGGATTCGGCCCGAGAAGGTCAAGATCTCCCGCACCCGCCCCGAGGGCATCGGCAACGACGTGAAGGCCACCGTGCTGGACGTCTCGTTCCTCGGAGTCGCGACCCAGTACCTCGTCCAGGTGCCCAGCGGCGCCGTGTGGACGGTCTACGAGCAGAACCTCGACGTCGAGCCGATCGACCTGCACCCGGGGAACGAGGTCTGGCTGATGTGGAAGCCGGGCCACGCCTTCGCGGTGCCGGCCGAGGAGGAGGCGGGGGCATGAGCACGGCACTGGCGCACGGCGGAGGCGCGGCCGGCCCTGCGGGGCCGGTCGCACCGCCCGATCCCGTCCAGGTCCCCACCAAGCGCTCCCCCACGGCGCTGTTGCTGTTGCTGCCGGGCCTGGTGTGGCTGCTGGTCTTCTTCGTGGCGCCGATCATCCAGCTGCTCACCGTCAGCCTGCAGAGCCAGTTCCCGGGCTACCCCGGCTTCTACTACCGCGACCTGAACTTCGGCAACTACTGGGAGGCGATCTCCACCTACTGGCCGCACTTCCTGCGCTCGCTGCTCTTCGCCGGCCTGGCCACCTTCTTCGCGTTCTGCCTCGCCTACCCGCTGGCGTACGTGATGGCCTTCAAGGCCGGCCGGTGGCGCGGGCTGATGATGATCCTGGTGATCGCGCCGTTCTTCACCTCCTTCATCCTGCGCACGGTGGCGTGGCGGCAGATCCTGGCCGACGAGGGCTGGGTCGCCCAGACGCTGAACGCGCTCAACCTGCTGCCCGGTGGTCACATCACCGAGACCTGGGCCGCGGTGGTGGCGGGCCTGACGTACAACTTCCTGCCCTTCATGGTGCTCCCGATCTACGCCTCCCTGGAGCGCGCCGATCCGCGGGTCCTGGAGGCGGGCCGAGACCTGTACGCCAACGGCTTCACCACCTTCCGCACCGTCACTCTGCCGATGAGCATGCCGGGCGTGCTGGCCGGCACGCTGCTGACCTTCATCCCGGCCGCCGGCGACTACGTCAACGCCGAGCTGCTGGGCAGCGACCGCAGTACCAAGATGGTCGGCAACGTGATCGAGAGCCAGTTCTTCCGGGTGCCCGGCGGCTACCCGATCGCGGCGGCGCTCTCGTTCACGATGATGGCGCTGATCCTGGCGCTGGTCTACCTCTATGTGCGCAAGTTCGGGACCGAGGAGCTGGTCTGAGTGGCGAGCACGACAAGCACCGACACCCGCGGCACCGGCCCTGGCGGGGGCTCGGAGCCCTTCCGGCTCTCGAGCGGAAAGCGAGCCCGGATCTGGATCGCCGACCACTTCGCGATGATGTCGGCCATCGCCGTCCTGCTCTACCTGTTCCTGCCGGTGGCCTACACCTTCATCTTCTCGTTCAACAACTACCGCAAGTCCAACATCACCTGGAACCCCGAGGGCAGCCCGACCCTGAAGCACTGGCAGGACCCGTGCGGGGCACCGGGGGTGTGTGAGTCGCTGGTCACCTCGATCCAGATCGCCGCGGGCGCGACCCTGGTGGCCACGATCCTGGGCACCCTGATGGCGTTCGCGCTGGTGCGGTACCGGTTCCGCGGCCGCACCGCCGGCAATGTCTTGGTGTTCGTGCCGATGGCGACGCCCGAGATCGTGCTCGGTGCCAGCCTGCTGACGATCTTCGTCCAGGGCTTCTCCCAGGTCGGCCTCAAGCTGGGCTTCTGGACGATCATGATCGCGCACATCATGTTCTGCATCAGCTTCGTGGTGGTCACCGTGCGCGCCCGGCTCCAGAGCCTGGACCCGCGCCTGGAGGAGGCCGCCCAGGACCTGTACGCCGGCCCCAGCAGCACCCTGTGGAAGGTCACCCTGCCGCTGCTGCTGCCGGGCATCATCGGCGCGGCGATGCTGTCGTTCTCGCTCTCCTTCGACGACTTCATCATCACCAACTTCGTCTCCGGCTCGGAGAACACCTTCCCCAAGTTCGTCTACGTCAGCTACCGGCGCGGCATCCCCGCCCAGGCCAACGTCATCGGCTTCGCGATGTTCGTGATCGCGGTGGCCCTGGTCGTCGGCGGGCAGCTGCTGACCTCGCTGCGCCGCCCCAAGGATTGAGGTACCCATGCGCATCCTGATGATCGGCGCCGGCGGCGTCGGCGACGCCGCGGCCAAGATCGCCGCCGAGCGCGGCTTCTTCGAGACCTGGGTGGTCGCCGACTACGACCTGTCCCGCGCCGAGCGGACGGTGGCCTCGGTGACGTCGCGGCACCCGGAGGAGACCCGGTTCACCGCGGCCCAGGTCGACGCCTCCGACGCCCAGCAGGTGGCCGACCTGGCGCGCGAGTGCCGGGCCAGCCACGTGTTCAACGCGGTCGACCCGCGCTTCGTGATGCCGATCTTCACCGGCGCGCTGCAGGCTGACGCCGACTACCTCGACATGGCGATGAGCCTCTCGGCCAAGCACCCCGAGGAGCCGTACGCCAAGGTCGGGGTCAAGCTCGGCGACGAGCAGTTCGCCCTCGCCCAGGACTGGGTCGACGCCGGGCGGCTGGCGCTGGTCGGGATCGGCGTGGAGCCGGGCCTGTCCGACGTGTTCGCCCGGTACGCCGCCGACGAGCTCTTCGACCACATCGAGGAGCTCGGGACCCGCGACGGCGCCAACCTGGTGATCCGCGACGAGCAGGGCGAGGAGATCTTCGCGCCCGGCTTCTCGATGTGGACCATCATCGAGGAGTGCCTGAACCCGCCGGTGGTGTGGGAGCGGGCCCGCGCCGAGGCCGGCGACGGGCTGGAGGACGGCTTCTTCACCCTGCCCCCGTTCAGCGAGCCGGAGGACTTCGAGTTCCCCGAGGGCATCGGCGCGGTCGAGTGCGTGCACGTCGAGCACGAGGAGGTGCTCCTGATGCCGCGCTGGGTACAGGCGGACCGGGTGACCTTCAAGTACGGGCTGGGGGCGGAGATGATCAACATCCTGCGCACCCTGCACACCCTCGGCCTCGACTCCACCGAGCCGATCCAGGTCAAGGGGGTGCAGGTCTCGCCCCGCGACGTGGTCGCCGCCGCCCTGCCCGACCCGGTCACCATCGGCCCCCGGATGGAGGGCAAGACCTGCGCCGGGCTCTGGGTGACCGGCACCGACAAGAACGGCGCGCCGCGGCGTACCTACCTGTACCACGTGGTCGACAACGCCGACTCGATGCGCGACTACGACGCGCAGTGCGTCGTCTGGCAGACCGCGATCAACCCGGTCGTGGCCCTGGAGCTGCTGGCGACCGGGGCCTGGACGGGCAGCGGCGTGCTCGGACCCGAGGCGTTCGAGCCGCGTCCGTTCCTCGACCTGCTCGCAGCCCCCAAGCCGGACGGGTACGGCTCGGCCTGGGGCATCGAAGACCGCTGACCGCACACCGCTGACCCACACCGCTAGGAGCAATCTCGTGACCACCGTCGAACAGCGACGAGCCCTCAACACCGACATCCCCGGGCCGCGTTCACAGGCCCTGCAGGCGCGCAAACGGGCCTGCGTCTCCGCCGGGGTGGGCACCACCCTCCCGGTCTACGTCGAACGCGCCGGCGGGGGCATCCTGGTCGACGTCGACGGCAACCAGCTGATCGACTTCGGGTCCGGGATCGCGGTGACCACCGTCGGCAACGCCGCCCCCCGGGTGGTGGACGCCGTGCGCAGCCAGGTCGCCGACTTCACCCACACCTGCTTCATGGTCACCCCGTACGAGGAGTACCTGCAGGTCTGCGAGAAGCTCGCCGAGCTGACCCCGGGAGACCACGAGAAGCGCTCCGCGCTGTTCAACTCCGGCGCCGAGGCGGTGGAGAACGCGGTGAAGATCGCCCGGCACCACACCGGGCGCGACGCGGTCGTGGTCTTCGACCACGCCTACCACGGGCGCACCAACCTGACCATGGCGCTGACCGCCAAGAACATGCCCTACAAGCACCGCTTCGGCCCGTTCGCCGGGGAGATCTACCGGATGGCGATGGCCTACCCCTACCGCTGGCCGGGCGGTGCGGAGAACTGCGCGGACGAGGCGTTCGACGCCTTCGTGGCCGGCGTACACACCCAGGTCGGGGAGGAGAACTGCGCCGCGGTCCTCGTCGAGCCGATCCAGGGCGAGGGCGGCTTCATCGAGCCCGCACCCGGCTTCCTCAAGCGGGTCGCCGACTGGTGCGCCGAGCACGGCATCGTGTTCATCGCCGACGAGGTGCAGACCGGCTTCGCCCGCACCGGCGACTGGTTCGCCTGCGACCACGAGGGCGTGGTCCCCGACCTGGTCACCACCGCCAAGGGGATGGCCGGCGGACTGCCGCTGGCCGCGGTCACCGGCCGCGCCGAGATCATGGACTCGATCCACGTCGGCGGCCTCGGCGGCACGTACGGCGGCAACCCGGTGGCGTGCGCCGCCGCACTGGCCGCGATCGAGACGATGGAGGCCGAGGGGCTGTGCGCCCGGGCCCGGGAGATCGAGGCGATCTTCAAGCCCCGGCTCGCGGCGCTGTCCGAGCGGCACCCCGGCCTGATCGGGGACATCCGCGGCCGCGGCGCGATGCTGGCCGTCGAGCTGGTCACCGACGCCGACAGCAAGACCCCGAACCCGGCGCTGACCGGGGCGATCCACCGGGCGTGCGCGGCCGAAGGCCTAGTCACCCTGACCTGCGGCACGTTCGGCAACGTCTTCCGGTTCCTGCCGCCGCTGGCCATCGGGGACGAGCTGCTCAACGAGGGCCTGGACATCTTCGAGGCCGCGTTCGACAAGGCGGTGTCCAATGCCTGAGCCCACGGAAGCTCACGCTGCCGCTTTGGCCGCGGTGCCCACCCAGCTGCTGATCGGCGGCGCGTGGGTCGACGCCGAGGCCGGCGGCACCCTCAAGGTGCACAACCCCGCCAACGGCGAGGTGCTGACCAGCGTCGCCGACGCCTCGCCCGCCGACGGCGAGCGCGCCCTCAGCGCGGCCGCGGACGCGCAGGCCGAGTGGGCGGCCACCGCCCCCAGGGTCCGGTCGGACATCCTGCGCCACGCCTACGAGCTGCTGGTCGAGCGCACCGAGCACTTCGCGCTGCTGATGACCCTGGAGATGGGCAAGCCGCTGGCCGAGGCCCGCGGCGAGGTCGCCTACGGGGCCGAGTTCTTCCGGTGGTTCTCCGAGGAGACGGTCCGCATCCACGGCCGCTACTCCACCGCGCCGGCCGGCAACACCCGGCTGCTGACCATGAAGGCCCCGGTCGGGCCGACGCTGATGATCACGCCGTGGAACTTCCCGCTGGCGATGGGCACCCGCAAGATCGGGCCGGCGGTCGCGGCCGGCTGCACCATGGTGATCAAGCCGGCCCACGAGACCCCGCTGAGCATGCTGGCGCTGGCCGACCTGATGCAGGAGGTCGGCCTGCCCGCCGGCGTCCTGAACGTGGTCACCACGATGCACTCGGGGGCGCTGTGCGAGCCGCTGATCCGCGACCCGCGGACCCGCAAGCTCACCTTCACCGGCTCCACCGCGGTGGGCAAGCGGCTGGTCGAGCAGTCGGCCGAGCAGCTGCTGCGCCTGTCCATGGAGCTGGGCGGGAACGCGCCCTTCATCGTGTTCGAGGACGCGGACCTGGACGCCGCCGTCGAGGGCGCGATGCTGGCCAAGATGCGCAACATCGGCGAGGCCTGCACGTCGGCCAACCGGTTCTTCGTGCACGAGTCGGTCGCCGAGGAGTTCGCCTCCCGGTTCGCTGAGCGGATGGCCGCGTTGAAGGTCGGCGACGGCACCCTGGACGGCGTACAGGTCGGTCCGCTGATCACCGACAAGGCCCGGGCCGACGTCGACGAGCTGGTCCAGGACGCGGTCGCCGCCGGCGCCCGCGCGCTCACCGGGGCCGGCCCGCTGGAGGGCCCCGGGCACTTCTACGCCCCCACTGTGCTGTTCGGCGTACCGGACCACGCCCGGGTGCTGCACGAGGAGATCTTCGGCCCGGTGGCCCCGATTGCCACCTTCACCGACGAGGCGGAGGTGCTGGCCCGGGCCAATGCGACCGAGTACGGCCTGGTCGCCTACGTGTTCACCCGGGACATGTCCCGGGTGCTGCGGGTCAGCGAGGCGCTGGAGTTCGGGATGGTCGGGATCAACACCGGCATCGTGTCCAACGCCGCCGCGCCGTTCGGCGGGGTCAAGCACTCCGGGTACGGGCGCGAGGGCGGCTTCGAGGGCATCGAGGAGTACCTGGAGACCAAGTACGTCGGCCTGGCCCTGTAAGCCGGCACCATCGCTCAAGGAGTCCCCATGATCGACCGGCAACGGCTCGCCGCCCTGCGCGCGCAGGAGGAGGAGCGGTTCGAGGCCACCCACCCGCGCTCGGCCGAGCTGGCCGCCGAGGCCAGCCGCTCGCTGCTGGCCGGGGTGCCGATGCCGTGGATGACCCGCTGGCCGGGGTCGTTCCCGGTCTTCTTCACCGAGGCCAAGGGTGCCCGCTTCACCGACGTGGACGGGATCGAGTACGTCGACCTGTGCCTGGGCGACACCGGCTCGATGACCGGTCACGCGCTGGCGCCCGTCGCGGCCGCTGTACAGGAGCGGACCCGCACCGGGATCACCACCATGCTGCCCTCCCCCGACGCCGCCTGGGTCGGCGAGGAGCTGGCCCGGCGCTTCGGGGTGCCGCGCTGGCAGATGGCGATGTCGGCCACCGACGCGAACCGGTTCGTGCTGCGCTTCGCGCGGTTCCTGACCGGGCGGCCCAAGATCGCGGTGATGGACTGGTGCTACCACGGCACGGTGGACGAGACCCTGGCCGTGCTCGACGGCGACCGGGTGGTCCCGCGACCCGGCGCGCTGGGCCCGCCGATCGACGTGGCCGCGACCACCGCCGTGGTGCCGTTCAACGACCTCGAGGCCCTGGACCGCCGGCTCGCAGAGGGCGACGTGGCCTGCCTGCTGATGGAGCCGGCACTGACCAACATCGGCATCGTGCTGCCCGAGGAGGGCTACCTGGCCGGGGTGCGAGAGATCACCCGGCGCCACGGCGTACTCCTGGTCAACGACGAGACCCACACCCTGTGCGCGGGGCCCGGTGGCGCCACCGCCGCGTGGGGGCTGGAGCCCGACTTCGTGGTGGTCGGCAAGCCGATCGGCGGCGGCATCGCGGTCGCGGCGTACGGGATGACCGAGGAGGTGGCCGACCGGCTGACGGGGCCGATGCTGGGCCACGAGATCGACGTCGCCGGCGTCGGCGGGACCCTGACCGGCAACGCGTTGGCGATGGCGGCGGTGCGCGCAACCCTGGCCAACGCGCTGCGCGAGGAGGACTTCGCGCACGCCATCCCCCTGGCGGAGCGGTTCACCGACGGGGTGGCCGGGGTGATCGAGGAGTTCGGCCTGCCCTGGCACGTGCAGCGCCTCGGCTGCCGCGCCGAGTACTGGTTCTGCCCGCCGCCGCGCACCGGATCCCAGGCCGCCGCGGCGGTCGACGAGGAGCTGGAGGGGTTCATGCACCTGTGGACCTTCAACCGCGGCGTCCTGCTGGCGCCCTTCCACAACATGGCGCTGTTCAGCCCGTTCCACACCGAGCGGGACGTGGACGTGCACACCCAAGCGTTCCGAGACGCGGTGGCGGCGCTGGTGCAGGGGTGAGCGACTGGCAGGCGCTGTGGGACTTCGGCGACGCCGCCGGCAGCGAGCGCCGGTTCCGCGAGGCCGCCGGCGGGGCATCCGGGGTCGAGGCCCTCGTCCTGCGCACGCAGGTGGCGCGCGCGCTCGGCCTCCAGCAGGAGTACGACGCCGCCCACCGCGAACTGGACGCAGTGGTGTCCAGCGAGGATCCCGAGGTCACCGTCCGCCACGAACTGGAGCGCGGCCGGCTGCACCGCTCCGCGGGCGACCCCGGTGCCGCGCGACCGTGGTTCGAGGCGGCAGCGCGCCGGGCTGCTGACGCGGGGCTTGAGGCCCTGCACGTCGACGCGCTGCACATGGTGGCCCTGGTCGCCGATCCGGCGAACCAGGTCCGGCTGACCCAGGAGGCCCTCGCGGTCGCCCGGGGAGCGCGGGCGCAACAGGCCCGCGACTGGGACGCCTCGCTGCTGAACAACCTGGGCATGATCCACGCCGACGCCGGCGACTTCAGCGCCGCGCTGGCCGCCTTCGAGGAGGCCCTCGCCGCCCGTGAGCGGATCGGCGACCCCGCCCGCACCAGGGTCGCCCGGTGGATGGTCGGGTGGGCGCTGCGCAACCTCGGGCGGCGCGAGGAGGCGCTGGCCGTGCAACGCGCGCTGCGCTCCGAGCTCGACGCCCTGGGCGAGAACGACCCGTACGTCGACGAGGAGCTCGCGCTGCTCGGGTGAGAGACGCGGAAACTCGTTCGCCGCCCGCTATCCACAGGCCTTCCCGCGTCTATCCGAACATCTATACGATGGTGTCAATCAGTTGAAGCCTTCATCTCGGATCTCTCGGGAGGTACCTGTGGCACACGACCCGACCCCACCGCATCCGTTGCTGGTGTGCGCGGACGCGATCGAGGCGGCGTTGAAGGAGGCTGCCGGGGTGGACCCCATCTTCATGACGCTCGCCGACAAGCGGGTCGGGCTGGTCCGGTTCGCGCACCTGGTGAACCTGGTCGAGGCGGTGCGGATGCGGATGATCGCGGCGGCCGAGGACGTGGCCGCGGCGGAGGGGCATCGGGATGTGGCGTCCTGGTTGACCCACCGCACTCGGGCAGACCAACGGTCAGACCGACGCGCCCAACACCTTGCCGTGGAGCTGGACACTCGCTGGCACCACTTGGCAGCAGCAGTCCAGGACCCCGGTGAGGGATGGGTGAACCTGGACCAGGCCCACGTGATCGCCCGTGCGTTGGGGGATGTGTCCCGCGCTCTGGCCGAGGAGCCCGGGGTCGACGCCGACCTGACCGCCGACATCCTCGCCAAGGCAGAGGTGCACCTGATCGAGCAGGCCGCGGACTACGGACCGAAGGAACTGGCAAAGCTGGGTGCCCGGATCCTCGACGTCGTGGCGCCGGAGTACGCCGACCAGGTTGACCAACGGTCCCTGGAGGCCCAGGAGGCGCATGCGCGTCGGCACACCACGCTGACCACGACCCCGCTCGGTGATGGCACCACCCTGATCAAAGCGAGGGTCCCGGACCCGGTCGCGACCCGGCTGGTCACCCACCTGGAGGCGTTCACCAACCCCCGCCGCGCCCACCTCGCCGAGGATGCCGACTGTGGTGCCGCGGGGTTCGGGGCGGACGGGGAGAAGCTCCCGTACCCGATGCGGCTGGGGTACGCGTTCTGCTCCCTGCTGGAGACCCTCGACCCCAAACGGCTGCCGCTGCATGGTGGGGACGCCACCCGGATCGTCGTGACCATCCCGGTCGACCAACTGCAGTCCGGGGTCGGCGCCGGCACCCTGCCCGACGGCACCCGCATGTCCGTGGGTGAGGTACGCAGGTTGGCGTGCACCGCCGGGATCATCCCCGCCGTCCTCGGCACCGGCTCCCACGTCCTCGACCTCGGCCGGACAGTCCGACTCCACAACGGACCCCAACGCACAGCCATGAGGATCCGGGACAAGCACTGCCGCGCCGAGGGCTGCCGAATACCCGCCACCTGGTGTGAGGCACACCATTGGAAAGCCTGGTCAGCGGGCGGGGCCACGGACCTGGACAACGGCGGAATGCTCTGCTCCTTCCACCACCACCTCATCCACGACCCCCGCTACCACCACACCATCACCCCAGACGGGTACGTCCGCTTCACCAGCCGCACCTGACAGAGTCGCTCACGGCGCCAGCACCACCGTCCCCTGCGGTGGGCAGGTGGCGCGCCGCTGCCACTCCCGCATCTTCCGACCATCGGGCAGTTCGACGACCCCGACCGGGGTGAAGCCGGTGTCCCAGGCGGCTCGGGTCACCAGGGCCTGGTCGAGCCGGGGCTCGAACTCGAACCACTCCCCCCGCGCGGTGAGCAGGCGACAGGTCCCGGCCAGCGACCCGACGCTGAGCTCCTCGGTCACCGTCTGGAGGCTGGTGACCAGCTCCGGTTGCAGGGACGCCACCTGGCTGACGGGCAGGCCAGTGCGCAGCTGCGCCAGCCGCAGGCTGTTGGGGTTGATCAGCTGATGCCGGAACCCGAACGTGGTCAGCACCGGCGGATCATCGGCCGCCAGCTGCTCGGCCACGGCGAGGTTCAGCCGCACCCAGCGAGCACCGGCCTCCCGCGTGGTCAGGTCGGGTCGGACCGCGGCCACCCACGAGTCGCTCGACCGGTCGAAGAGCGGCTGCTCGTGCACCACCACCACCGTCCCGATGCCCGGCACCCGGATCGGATCGGGGCGCAGCGCGTCGGGCAACCACTGGTTGGCGGCCAGCAGCTGCACCGCCACGGTGCCGGCCAGGTAGGCGTACGCCACCCGGCGCGGAACGGTGGCCAGCCGCACCACCACCCAGGCGGTGAGCGCCGCGAACCCCGGCGCGAACGGCAGCAGGAAACCGGTGCCCTTGGTGCCGGTCGAGGTCAGCATCACCAGACCGAAGCCGACCCAGACCAGGACCGGCATCAGCGGGGAGCGGCAGGCCGCCCCGAGCCACACTCGGAGCCGGCCCGCCCGGGCGGCGCGGACCGCCAACCGAGCAGCCACCACCACGACACCGACCAGCCCCAGCAGCCACCAGGCCACCGAGAGCAGCTGGTTGCTCTCCAGCGCGTAGCGCAGGGTCTCCAGCCAAGAGCTGGGCAGGACGGCGCTCTGCGACTCGCCGTACTCGCGGGACCGTTCGCCGTAGCCGACGCCGAGCAGGTAGTCGGCCACCGCGTCCCGGCTCACCCAGTACCAGGGGCCCGCCACCAGGGCCGCGGCCACCGCGGCCAGCACGGCGTTGCCGGCACGAGTACGACGCTCCGGCCCGGCCAGCACCGACAGCACCGCGATCGCCGCGAAGGCGGGCAGGAACGCCACGTTCATGGTGCGCGAGAGCACGAACAGCCCGACCGCGGCACCGGCCAGCACCGAGTGCAGGCGGCCGAGCAGCACTCCCCCGCCCGAGGACACCAACAGCAGGGCCAGGACCGCGAAGGCGGCCGAGGCCGAGGCGAAGCTGTACATCCGCGAGTAGTCCACGAACAGCGGCGAGGCCAGCAGCCCACCGGCGGTCAGCACCGCGCCGGCCCGACCGGCGATCCGCCGACCCAGCAGATACCCGAGAGCCACCGTCGCGAGGCTGAACCCCAGGGGCACCAGCATGGCGTGCACGCTGTCGGGGCCGAGCAGCGCCAGGACCGGCGCGGTGACGGCGGGCACCAACACGGCGTACGCACTCGGGTGCCGGACCTCGGCCAGCCACCCGGACCAGCCGCCGGAGCGCCACGCCTCGAGCTGGGCCAGCGCCATCGCCTGGTACCCGGACTCGTCGATGTCGAACAGCTGGCCGCGTCTGGTGTGCTCGAGCCACCACACGCCCACCGCAGCCAGCAGCGCCAGCGTGGTCAGCAGCGCCGCGGCCTCGACGAGCGTGGGCCGCGACACACGGGGGGCCCCCGAGACGGGGCTGTCGGTCAGCACGGCCCTGATCATGCAGCACAGCCCCCGGACCGCGAGGTCCGGGGGCTGCGCTGTGAGGCTAGTGCTGGGCGGGCCCAGCGGGGATCACTTGGTGATCTTGGTGACCCGGCCGGCGCCGACGGTGCGGCCACCCTCACGGATCGCGAACTTCAGGCCCTCGTCCATGGCGATGGGCTGGATCAGCTCCACCGTCATCTCGGTGTTGTCACCGGGCATGACCATCTCGGTGCCCGAGGGCAGGGTCACGACGCCGGTCACGTCCGTGGTCCGGAAGTAGAACTGCGGACGGTAGTTGTTGAAGAACGGCGTGTGACGGCCGCCCTCCTCCTTCGAGAGGATGTAGACCGAGGCCTCGAAGTTGGTGTGCGGGGTGGTGGTGCCCGGCTTGATCACGACCATGCCGCGCTCGACGTCCTCGCGCTTGGTGCCGCGAAGCAGCAGACCGACGTTCTCACCGGCCTGGCCCTCGTCGAGCAGCTTGCGGAACATCTCGACACCGGTGACCGTGGTCTTCATCGAGGTGTCGCGGATGCCGACGATCTCGACCTCCTCGTTCACCTTGACCACACCGCGCTCGATGCGGCCGGTGATGACGGTGCCGCGACCGGTGATGGTGAAGACGTCCTCGACCGGCATCAGGAACGGCTTGTCGATCTCCCGCTCGGGGGTCGGGATGTAGTCGTCCACGGCCTGCATGAGCTCGGCCACCGACTCGCCCCACTTGGCGTCGCCGTTCAGGGCCGGAGCAGCCGCCACGCGCACCACGGGGATGTCGTCGCCCGGGAACTCGTAGGCGGTGAGGAGCTCACGCACCTCCATCTCGACGAGCTCGATGAGCTCCTCGTCGTCGACCATGTCGCACTTGTTCAGGGCGACGACCAGGGCGGGCACGCCGACCTGACGGGCCAGCAGCACGTGCTCGCGGGTCTGCGGCATCGGGCCGTCGGTGGCGGCGACCACGAGGATCGCGCCGTCCATCTGGGCCGCGCCGGTGATCATGTTCTTGATGTAGTCCGCGTGACCCGGGCAGTCGACGTGCGCGTAGTGACGGGTCTCGGTCTGGTACTCGACGTGCGCGATGGAGATCGTGATCCCGCGCTGACGCTCCTCGGGAGCCTTGTCGATCTCGTCGAACGGCGTGAACGGGTTCAGGTCCGGGTACTTGTCGTGCAGAACCTTGGTGATCGCCGCGGTCAAGGTGGTCTTGCCGTGGTCGATGTGACCGATCGTGCCGATGTTGACGTGCGGCTTGGTCCGCTCGAACTTCGCCTTAGCCACTTCTGGCTCCTCCTGTTGGTTGTTTCTTGACTCGTGTGTGGTTTGTTGCGCCGAGGATCCGGGAGAGGCTACTCGCCGCGGACCTTCTTGACGATCTCGTCGGCGATGTTCGTGGGAACCTCGGCGTACGAGTCGAACTCCATCGAGTACGACGCCTGCCCGGAGGTCTTCGACCTCAGGTCGCCAACGTACCCGAACATCTCCGAGAGCGGCACGAGGGCGCTGACGACCATGTCGCCGTGACGCTCCTCCTGGGCCTGGATGTGGCCGCGCCGGGAGTTGATGTCACCGATGACGGTGCCCAGGAAGGTGTCCGGGGTGATCACCTCGACGGCGAACATCGGCTCCAGCAGCACGGCCTTGGCCTGCCGCGCGGCCTCCTTGAAGGCCTGGTTGCCGGCGATCTTGAAGGCCAGCTCCGAGGAGTCCACGTCGTGGTAGGCGCCGTCCTCGAGGGTGAACTTCACGTCCACCATCGGGTAGCCGGCCAGCACGCCGAACTCCATGGCCTCCTGGCCGCCCTGGTCGACCGAGGGGATGTACTCGCGCGGCACCCGGCCACCGGACACGTTGTTGACGAACTCGTAGCCCGCACCGGCCCCGGTCTCGGGGTCGATGTTCGGCTCGAGGGTCACCACGACCTTCGCGAACTGGCCGGAGCCACCGGTCTGCTTCTTGTGGGTGTAGCTGTGGCTGTCCACCTTGCGGCGGATGGTCTCGCGGTAGGCCACCTGCGGCTTGCCGACGGTGGCTTCGACGCGGAACTCGCGCTTCATCCGGTCGACCAGGATCTCCAGGTGCAGCTCGCCCATGCCGGCGATGATGGTCTGCCCGGTCTCCTCGTCCGTCTTGACGGTGAAGGTGGGGTCCTCGTCCGAGAGCCGCTGGATCGCGGTGCCGAGCTTCTCCTGGTCGCCCTTGGTCTTGGGCTCGATGGCGACCTCGATCACCGGCGCCGGGAAGGTCATCGACTCCAGCACCACCTGGTTGGTGGGATCGCTCAGCGTGTGCCCGGTCTTGGTGTCCTTCAGGCCCATCACGGCCACGATCTGACCGGCGCCGACCGAGCTGATCTCCTCACGCTTGTTGGCGTGCATCTGGTAAACCTTGCCGATCCGCTCCTTCTTGCCGTTGACCGAGTTGACCACGGTCGAGCCGGCGGCGAGCTTGCCGGAGTAGACCCGGACGTAGATCAGCTTGCCCAGGTGCGGGTCGGCGGCGATCTTGTAGGCCAGGCCGGAGAACGGCTCGGAGTCGGCCGGCTGGCGGCGGACCTGCTTCTCCTCGTCGTTGGGCGCGTGACCCACGATGGCCTCGATGTCCAGCGGCGAGGGCAGGTAGTTGATCACCGCGTCGAGCAGCGGCTGAACGCCCTTGTTCTTGAACGCGGTGCCGCACAGCACGGGGTTGAGCAGGTCGGCCAGGGTGGCGCGCCGGATCGCGGCGTGCAGCTCCTCGACGGTGAAGTTCTCGTCACCCTCCTCGAGGTACTTCTCCATCACCTCGTCGTCGGCCTCGGCCAGGGTCTCGATGAACTTCTCGCGGTACTCCGCAGCCAGGTCGGCGAGGTCGGCCGGGATCTCCTCGACCTCGTAGTCCTCGCCCATCTTGGTCTCGCCGCGCCAGGTCAGCGCGCGCATGCCGACCAGGTCCACGACGCCGAGGAAGTCGCTCTCGGCGCCGATCGGGATCTGCAGCACCAGCGGGGTCGAGTTGAGGCGGTCCACCATCATGTCGACGCAGCGGAAGAAGTCCGCGCCGGTGCGGTCGAGCTTGTTGACGAAGCACATCCGGGGCACGGAGTACTTGTTGGCCTGCCGCCACACCGTCATGGTCTGCGGCTCGACGCCGGCGACCCCGTCGAAGACCGCCACGGCGCCGTCGAGCACCCGCAGCGAGCGCTCCACCTCAGCGGTGAAGTCCACGTGGCCCGGGGTGTCGATGATGTTGATCTGGTGGTTCTTCCACCAGCAGGTGGTCGCCGCGGACGTGATGGTGATGCCGCGCTCCTGCTCCTGCTCCATCCAGTCCATGGTGGCGGCACCCTCGTGGACCTCACCGATCTTGTAGGTGATGCCGGTGTAGAAGAGGATGCGCTCGGTCGTGGTGGTCTTGCCGGCGTCGATGTGCGCCATGATGCCGATGTTGCGGACCTGGTTGAGGTCCGTGGTGATGTCAACGGCCACTGAAAGTCACAGTTCCTTAGAAGTCGAGACGGTGCGGTGGGAGCCCGGTAGATCCGGCGTACGCCGCGTGGGCGGCGTACGCCGGCAGCGTCACCAGCGGTAGTGGGCGAAGGCCTTGTTCGACTCGGCCATCTTGTGGGTGTCCTCGCGCTTCTTCACAGCGGCGCCGAGGCCGTTGCTCGCGTCGAGGATCTCGTTCATCAGCCGCTCGGACATGGTCTTCTCGCGACGGTCCGCGGCGTAGCCGACCAGCCAGCGCAGGGCCAGCGTGGTGCTGCGGTTCGGCTTGACCTCGATCGGCACCTGGTAGGTGGCACCGCCGACGCGGCGGGACTTGACCTCGATGGCCGGCTTCACGTTGTCCAGCGCACGCTTGAGCGTGAGCACCGGGTCGGTGCCGGTCTTCTCGCGGCAGCCCTCGAGGGCGGTGTAGACGATGCGCTGGGCAACCTGCTTCTTGCCGTCCTGCAGGACCTTGCTGACCAGCTGGGTGACGATCTGCGACCCGTAGACCGGGTCGACGTCGATCGGACGCTTCGGGGCGGGACCCTTGCGCGGCATCAGCTCTTCTCCTTCTTCGCGCCGTAGCGGCTGCGGGCCTGCTTGCGGTTCTTCACGCCCTGGGTGTCGAGCGTGCCGCGGATGATCTTGTAGCGCACACCGGGCAGGTCCTTGACCCGGCCGCCGCGCACCAGCACGATCGAGTGCTCCTGGAGGTTGTGCCCCACGCCCGGGATGTACGCCGTGACCTCGACGCCGCTGGACAGGCGCACACGGGCGACCTTGCGCAGAGCGGAGTTCGGCTTCTTCGGGGTGGTGGTGTAGACGCGGGTGCAGACACCGCGGCGCTGGGGCGAGCCCTTGAGCGCGGGCGTCTTGTTCTTCGACACCTTGTCCTGACGGCCCTTGCGGACCAACTGCTGAATGGTGGGCACCTGGTGGTTCCCTCTCTTTGTCACTCGTCACGGCCCGACACCTTGTCGGGGCACGGGGTCTTGCCTTGAATCTTGTGCCTGTGGAGCGTGCCTTCGGTCAGCGCGCCGGGGCGATGCTGGCTCGCGCGATTTCGGGCACGCGCATAGGTCTGGATCACCAGACACAACGACCGAGGCTACTCGCTCGCGTGGGCGAGGGTCAAAACGCCGGCCCTGCGCTGACGCTGACCCATCGCCAGATAGGCCAGCGCGGCGGCCGCAACCCCGGCCATGGTGAACGCACCGCCCAGGATCAGGGTCCACCGGGCGCCCATCACCTCGCCGATCCAGCCCACCACGGGCGACCCGACCGGCGTACCCCCCAGGAAGACCATGAGGTACAGCGCCATCACCCGTCCGCGCATGCCGGCGCTGGTGTTGAGCTGCATGAAGGTGTTGGCCGCGGTGATCATGGTCAGCGAGGTCAACCCCAGGACCGGGGCCAGCAGCGCGAACGTCAGGTAGCTGGGCGCCAGGCCCGAGACGATCTCGACCGCCCCGAAGGCCAGCGCGGCACCCACCACAAGGCGGTGCCGGACCCGCTCGCGGCGGGCGGCCAGCAGCGCACCGGTGAGCGAGCCCACCGCCAGGAAGGTGCCGAGCAGGCCGTACTCGGTCGAGCCCTTGCCGAACACCTCGGTGGCCATCAGCGCGGAGGTCATCTGGAAGTTCAGCCCGAAGGTGCCGGTGCAGAAGACCACGGCCAGGATCAGCAGCAGATCGGGGCGGTTGCGCACGTAGCGCACGCCCTCGCGGATCGCCCCCGGCCCGCGCTGGCTGGGTTCGGGCGTGTCCAGCCGGGTGGCGTCCATCCGGCGCAGCGCCGCCACCGGGGCGGCGTAGGAGATCGCGTTCAGCACGATCACCCAGCCGGTGGCGACCACCGTGCCCCCCAGCAGCGAGATCAGCAGCCCGGCCAGGCCGGGGCCGACCAGCCGGGCGGCGTTGAACGAGGCGGAGTTGAGGCCGACGGCGTTGGCCAGGTCCTCGGGCTCGACCATCTCCGAGACGAAGGACTGCCGGGCCGGGGCGTCGAAGGCGGAGGCCACCCCGAGCAGCAGCGCCAGGACATAGACGTGCCAGACCTCGGCCTGTCCGGTCACGGCCAGCACGCCGAGCACGAGCGCCGGCACCGCCATGGCGATGTTGGTCAGCTGCAGCAGCCGCAGCTTGGGCATCCGGTCGGCCAGCAGCCCGGCGAACGGCGTCAGCAGCAGCATCGGCAGGAACTGCAGGCCGGTGGTGATCCCCAGCGCGGCGCCGCTGCCCCCGGTGAGCAGCAGGACCAGCCAGTCCTGGGCGACCCGCTGCATCCAGGTGCCCGTGTTCGACACCACACCGCCGGCGGCGTACAGGCGGTAGTTGGCGTTGGCCAGGGATCGGAACGTGGGGCTCAAAGGGTGATCAGTCTTCCTGCGCCAGGCGGTGGAGCAGCGGGGCCGCGCGGCGCAGCACGGCTCGCTCTTCGACAGTGAGATCGGCCAGGCGTCGGGCCAGCCAGGCGTCGCGCCGGGCGCGGTCGGCCAGCACGCAGGCGCGACCCTCCTCGGTCAGCGCGACCACCACCAGGCGCCCGTCGCTGGGGTCGGGGCGTCGTGCGACGTAGCCGTCGGCTTCGAGTGCGGTCACGGTCCGGGTCATGGACGGGGGTCGCACCCCCTCCGCCGCGGCGAGCTCGCCGATGGTGCGCTCTCCCCGGGCGAACAGGCAGCCCAGGACCGACATCGCGGCCAGGCCGAGCTCGTTGTCCGGGTGGCGCTCGACGGCCAGGCGCCGACGCAGCCGCATGACCCCGAACCGCAGCTCGGAGGCCAGGCCGGCATCGGAGCGGACTCGGTTGGCGATCGTGGGCATGGTGCTTAGTCTAGGTCATTACCTTTGCTAATCAAATCTTGAACGAGTTGCAACCTGTAACGTGACCGCCGTGGACCTGCACGAGGAGGAGCAACCCCGGCAGCACGAGATCGGTCACCGCACCTACGTCGTGGCCGATGTCGAGCCGTTGGATGTCGACGGTGTGCGCACCACCGAGATCGGCACCGCGCTGTGGCTCATCGCCTTCCTCGCGCTCCTGCCCTTCTACTCCACCCTGCAGGCGAACGGCCGGCTGTGGTGGCTGTGGACCTGCACTGCCGGTCTGGGGCTTGGTCTGTTCGGCCTGGAGTACTGCCGGCGACGTCGCCGGGCCCGGGACGAGCGGCCCGAGGGCACAGAGCGAACAGGGGGCACCGGCGGCACGGAGCTTCCGGGCCAACCGGGGGCGCCGCAGCCCGGACAGCCCGAACAATCAGGGGCGCCGGCGCGACCGGCCGGCGGGCGCCGCCGCAAGCACTGAGCCAACGGCTTGGCTCAGAACTCCTCGAGCTCCTCGGCGAAGGTGTCGTGCGCGTGCTCGGGCACCGGCAGCGGCTGCTGCTTGCGGGCCAGCTTGACCTCCGAGTGCGCCCCGCACCCGTGGTCCAGGCTGACCACCCGGCCGTCGTCGTTGGCGTTGCCGTTGGCGCAGACCCCGAAGGACTCCGCCAGGCTGCCGGCGATCCGCACCAGGAAGCCGCAGCTCCAGCAGCGCTGGGGCGCCGCCTTGGCCAGCGGCGACTCGGGGCCGCCGGAGCCGTCGTACCAACGCTGGGCCGCCAGGTCCTGCCCCTCGCGGGACAGGGTGCGCACCCGGCCCAGGCCCAGCTCGGCGGCCACCTTCTTCACTTGGGCCCGATCGTCGCCGTCGAGGGTCTCGTCCTCACCCACCAGGTACGTCGGGACCAGCCGCGGGTCGTCGTCCTCGACCGGGAGGATGTCACCGGGCGAGAGGTCGCCGGGCTGCAGCCGCTCCTTGTAGGGCACCCAGCCGGGGGCGACGATGGCCTCGGCACCCGGCAGCAGCACCACCTCGGCGACGGTGCTGACCGGCTGGCCCGGGGCCTTGGTCAGCGTGACCGACCACTGCCAGCCCAGGTAGCCGGGGTGCGTGCAGCCGAACACGTGGGTCACGGTGTACGGGTCCTCGATCACCAGCTGCTGGTGCTCGCCGACCTGGTCGGCCGGGGCCGTCTCCAGGAGGGCGCGGCGCGCCACCTCGACCGGGTCTGCCGGGCCGGGGTCAATCGGGGCCGGGTCGATCGAGGCGGAGTCG
>ERZ1645187.293-NODE-293-length-48074-cov-146.133239_pt1 | contig 48074 bp, 44 predicted proteins | sample MGYA00575352_ERZ1645187 | MGnify/ENA primary metagenome ERZ1645187 (study PRJEB40837, sample SAMN11349314) | freshwater sediment metagenome | isolation source: river sediment | host: Sediment | place: India: Wazaribad , New Delhi | collected 2017-02-21 ... | reverse complement strand
CCGGGTCGACGCCGAGGTCGCCACGGATCTGCATGGTCGCGTAGGTCGCGATGGTTCTCGAGATCTCCGACGTCGGATCGGCGATGTCGCCGAACAGCATGGCGCCGCCGGCCTTGGCGCAGGCGTCGACACAGGCCGGCGCCCGGCCGGCGTCGACCCGGTGGACGCAGAGCGTGCAGCTCTCCACCGTGCCCATGCCGCGCGGCGCATGCGGCTTCTGGTCCTCGACCGGTTCGTGGACGAAGGACCGCGCCTTGTAGGGGCAGGCCATCATGCAGTAGCGGCAGCCGATGCAGCGGTGCTTGTCGACGAGCACGATGCCGTCGGCCCGCTTGAACGAGGCTCCCGTCGGGCAGACGTCGACGCAGGGTGGCGCGGCGCAGTGCTGGCACATCACCGGCGCCGACCGGGTGACGCCGGAGCGCGGATCGCGGAGGTTCACCTTGCGGATCCACTGCGGATCGATCGCCGAACGGCCGGTGGTCTTCCACCCGTTCTCCTCGGAACAGGCGGAGACGCAGGCGGTGCAGCCCTCGGTACACTTCGAGGCGTCGACCAGCAGACCCCAGCGCTTCTTCGGATCGGCGCCCGTCGCGGCTTCCGCCGGGTCGGTGCCGTAGGCGAAGAGGGTGACGCCGGGGGCGAGCACCGTGGCACCGGTCGCGACCGCGCCGGCGAGGAAGCCGCGGCGGGCCTCGTCGACCGTCTCGGTCTTCGACGAGCAGCCGCAGGACGAGCCGCAGGAGCGGGAACGATCGGTCATCGGGTGACCTCCGTGACGTAGTCGGCGAGCGCCGCGTGAGACGACCCCACCGGCGCGGTGTCGGTGGATCGCGTCGCCTGCTCCGGCCGTGAGGCATGGCACTCGAAACAGTCGATCTTCACCGCCGCGTAGTCGTGACAGGCGCGGCAGAAATGCTCGGGCGAGGAGACCGTCACGGCGCCGCCCTTGCCGTCGGAGACCGCATGGCAGGAGATGCAGCCGGTGAGCCGGCCGCCCTCGATGCGCTCCCCGGCCCGCACCGTGAGGTCGCGCCCGTGCTTCAGCATCGCCATGTGGTCGCGACGCATGACCTCCGGCGGGGCGACGCAGGCGCCGCCGACCGCCTTGGGCACCGCCGGCCGCGGCACGTCCCCGGCATGAGCGCCGAGGATGCCCGCAGCCATCGCCATCATCAGGACGCCGACCAACAGGAGAAGCCGTTCGAGGGACGATCGCTCGCTCATCGCCTCACTCCCCGAGGCCCATCTGGATGTAGCCGGTCGGGCAGACGTCCTTGCAGATGTGGCAACCGACGCACTTCTGGTAGTCGGTCTGGACGTAGCGTCCGACCGCCCGCTCCTTCTTCGGCACCCGCTCGACCGCCGTCTGCGGGCAGTAGATCACGCAGTTGTCGCACTCGAAGCACATGCCGCAGCTCATGCAGCGCTTGCCCTCGTGGCGCGCCTGCTCCTCGGTCAGGCCGGTGATGCGCTCGGCGAAGTTGCCGATGACGCTCCCCGCATCGACGTGGACTTCGGCCCGATGCTCGCGCGGGTCGTACTGGAAGTGCCCCTTGAACAGATCGCCGTGCGGGATGACGTGGCTCGCGGCGCGATCGTCGTAGTTGTGGACGGCGAAGTCGGCGTCGCAGGTGCCGCGCGACTGCAGATGGTCGTAGGGATCGGGCTCGAGCCCGCGCGCCTGCAACTCCTCCAGAAGGCGAAACTGGTTGACGTCGACCTTCGGCCGCTTGTCGAGCGCCTCGCCGGAGAGGAAGGTGTCGATCACCTGCGAGGCGATGCGGCCGTGACCGATGGCGGTCGTCAGCAGATGCGGACGCAGGATGTCGCCGCCGGCGAAGTGCTTCTCCTTGCCCTTGACCTTGTAGACGCCGTCGACGGCGATGAAGCCGCGTCCGCCGTCGAGCGCTTCGAGGCCCTCGGCGAGATCGCCCATCTGGCCGATCGCCGAGACGATCATGTCGCACTCGAGCACGAACTCGGTGCCCTCGACCGGCTGCGGCACCATGCCCTTCATCGTGCAGTTGCACATCTTCAGGCCGGCGACCTTGCCGTTTTCGACCAGCACCTCGAGCGGCATGACACCGTCGCGGATGTCGACACCCTCGCGCAGCGCATCCTCGCGCTCGCGCTCCGCCGCCGTCATCTGCGCCATCGGGAACAGCGAGGTCAGCACCGCCGAGACGCCTTCGCGCGCCATCGTGCCGGCGACGTCGTGAGCAGCGAAGCCGGCCACGTCCTGATCGGCGCGGTCCTTGTCGGCGCGCGCCGTGATGTGGCCGAGGCGCCGCGCCACCGAGGCGACGTCGATCGAGGTGTCGCCACCGCCGACCACGACGACGCGCTTGGCGGTCGAGAACACCCAGCCCTGGTTGAAGGCGTCGAGGAATTCGACGCCGGTGATGCAGCCCTCGGCGTCGGCGTTCGGCACCGGCAGCGGCCGGCCCTTCTGCGCGCCCAGCGCCCAGAAGATGGCGTCGTGCTCGGCCTCGAGCGCCTCGATCGTCACGTCGGTGCCGACCCGGCAATTCAGCTTCACCGACACGCCGGTGTCGAGGATGCGCTGGATCTCGGCGTCGAGCCGGTCGCGCGGCGTGCGGTAGCCGGGGATGCCGAAGCGCATCATGCCGCCGAGACGGTCGTGCGCCTCGTAGAGAGTGACGGCATGGCCCGAGCGGCGCAGGAACATCGCCGCGGCGAGACCCGCCGGACCGCCGCCGATCACCGCGACCGACTTGCCGGTCTCGGTTTCCGGCTTCGGCAGGCCGAGACCGTTGTCGATCGCCCAGTCGCCGACGTACTGCTCGACCGCGTTGATGCCGACGAACTCGTCGACCTCGTTGCGGTTGCAGCCGTCCTCGCACGGCGCCGGGCAGACGCGGCCCATGACGCTCGGGAACGGATTGGCCTCGACCATGCGATTGAAGGCATATTCCTGCCACGCCTGACCGGCGACCGGCGGCTTGTCCATGCCGCGGGCGATGGCGAGCCAGCCGCGGATGTCGTGACCCGAGGGGCAGCCGGCCTGACACGGCGGGGCGCGATGGATGTAGGTCGGGCACTTGTGCGACTTGTCGGCGGTGAAGATCTTCTCCTGAAGATCGTCCCACTTCCACATGCTGTCGCCCGACTTGAAGCGGCGGAAGGTCAGCTTCTGCGGGTTGGCGTTCTCGTTCATGTCGTTCCTCCCCCGGCCGCGCCGGTGCTCTCGTCACCGGTCTTGTTCGTCGTCCTGCGGCGCTTCGAGAATGATGGCGTTGGAAACCAATTGATGGACACTGAGGATCGAGTCGCGCTCGAACCCGTGGTCGGGCATCACCTTGGAGAACTGCGTCTTGCAGATCGCGCAGATGGCCGCCATGTGGGTGACGCCGTGGTCCTGCTGGACCGTCTTCAGCGCCTTCATGCGCGGGTTCGCGCCCTTCTTGCGCAGATCCATCAGCTCGTCGGTGAGAAGACCGCCGCCGCCACCGCAGCAGAAGGTCGCCTCCTTGATCGTGTCGGCCGGCATGTCGAAGTAGTGGTTGCAGACCGTCCGCAGGATCGCCCGCGGGATCTCGAACTGCCCGCCCGGCTCGGTCCCCATCCGCGTGGCGCGCGCCACGTTGCAGCTGTCGTGGAAGGTCAGCCGGATGTGGTCGTTCTTCGACTTGTCGAACTGCAACGCACCCTTCTGGATCAGATCCCAGGTGTACTCGCAGATGTGCTGCGGGATGGGATAGCGCTGATCGAGGAAGTCGAAGGGACCGGCGAGCGTGTTGAGGAACGAGTAGGCGACGCGCCAGGCATGGCCGCATTCGCCGAAGACGATCCGCTTCACCCCGAGATCGAGCGCCGCCTTGCGGATGCGCAGCGAGATTTCGCGCATCTGCTCGTAAGAGCCGATGAACATGCCGAAATTCGCCGCTTCCGAGGCGTAGGACGAGATCGTCCAGCTCGCACCCGCCGCGTGGAACACCTTGGCGTAACCGATCAGGCCGTCGATGTGCGGCTCGGCGAAGAAGTCGGCCGAGGGGGTGACGAGCAGGATGTCGGCGCCCTTCACGTCGAGCGGCAGCTTCACCGGCACGCCGGTGTCGTCCTCGATGTCCTCCTCGAGCCCCTCGAGGGTCGAACGCAGGGCGTTCTCCTTGAGGCCGAGGTTGTTGCCGATGGCGTGGACCTTGCCGATGATCTCGTTGCAGTACTTCTGACCCTTACCGATGTGGTCGAGGATCTCGCGACCCGCCATCGAGATCTCGGCGGTGTCGATGCCGTAGGGGCAGAACACCGAACAGCGCCGGCACTGAGAGCACTGATGGAAATAGGAGTACCAGTCGTCCAGCACCTCCTCGGTGAGGTCCTCCGCGCCGACGAGGCTGGGGAACCATTTGCCCGCGAGGGTGAAATGGCGACGGTAGACCTTGCGCAGCAGATCCTGGCGCGCCACCGGCATGTTCTTCGGGTCGCCGGTGCCGAGGAAGTAGTGGCACTTGTCGGTGCAGGCGCCGCACTTGACGCAGCTGTCGAGGAACACCTTGAGCGAGCGCGAGCGGGTCAGGAGCTCGCCCATCTTCTCGATGGCCTTTTCCTTCCAGTCGGGGACCAACTCGCCCGGGAACTTCAGCGCCTTCTGGTGATCCGGAGAGGCGACCCACGGCTTCGAGGCGGCCATGGCGCCGGGGCATATCACCGGCATCTCGAGCGGATCGAAGACCTCTCCCGTGGGGGCGTCGGGCTTGATGTTCATGTCGCTCACCTCGCCCTGTCGGCTTCGAGCTTCGCCGCCCACGGCGCCAGGTGACGGACCTCACGGGAGTTGTCGACCTGATTGCGGGTGGGCGAGAAGAACACGCCGGCGGCATGCACCAGCTTGGAGAAGGGGAAGACGATCATCAGCGTCGCCACCAGACCGAGGTGGACGAGCAGGATCGGATCGGCCGGGATCGGCTGGACGTCGAAACGCATCAGACCGAGGAAGAAGGCCTTCACCCCGACGATGTCGGTGTGGGCGACGAACTTCATCGCCATCCCCGAGAGCGCGATCGCCATCAAGAGCGCCAGCATCAGGTGATCGGACGGCCGCGAGATGTAGCGGATGCGCTCGACCACGAAGCGGCGGCCCCACAGACCCGCGAGCCCGGCGACCATGGCGAAGGACGCCAGCACGCCGAAGGGCTGGACGAAGGCCAGGATCTCCGGCACCGGCTGGACGAAGTAGCGCAGGTGGCGCACCAGCACGACGGCGAGCGCGACGTGGAAGATCCAGCCGAAGGCCCAGATCCACTTGTTGGCCTTGAACAGGCTCTCGAAGACCGTGACCTCGCGGAGGAGACGGAAGGCGACGCCGGTCCTGGTCGTCGGCGCCGGCATCGTCGGGATCTTCAAGGGCGCCGGCGTCGTGGCGAACTGCCTGATGCGGTTGGCGAAACCCACCACCAGCACCAGCGTCGCGCCATAGAAGAGACAAGCGTAGATCGTCGTCAGCACGGGCATCCCCTTGCCATCCGCAAAATGACCGTCTCGGTCCTGTTTCGTCTCCGGGCGATCACCGTCCGGATGGTGCTCGGCGTGTCGACCGCGCGGAAACCCGAACCCGCCCCACGCTCCGACGCCCATCCGGCGACGGAGCCCTCATCCGGTCCTCTCCCCCCTCGAGGGGGAGAGACAGAGAGGGGGGGACGAAGGTTCCCCGATCTCGATGCCCACCGGGTGGTGGCGCCCTGCCCCCCTCCCTGTCCCTCCCCCTCCAGGGGGGAGGGAACGATGGGGAGAGTCTCGTCGTCACCACGAGCGCCACCGAGAGAGCGGTGGCCCGATCCTCACACGCAGCCGGTCGGCTTGGGCAGGCCGGCGATCTTGCACGCCTGCTTGGCCGGGCCGTAGGGGAAGAGGTCGTACAGATACTTGTTGGACGACTTCTCTTCGCCGAGCTTCTTCTTCAGCGCCTTGGTGAGGACGCGGATCGCCGGAGCGATCTGATACTCGTCGTAATACTCACGCAGGAAGTTGACCACTTCCCAGTGCTCGCCGGTCATGTCGATCTTCTCGTCCTGAGCGATGAGCAGGGCGAGGTCCGGATTCCACTGAGAGAGGTCGGTCAGATAACCTTCCTCGTCGGCCGAAATCTCATTTCCGTTGAAGTGATAACCCATGATTTCCTCCGCAGGGTACGTCGTTGTGGTCTCGGCCGGTTCAGAGCCAGGCCTGAGTCTTGTCGTGGCCGGTGGCCAGATCGACGAAGCCGGCATAGTCGACGACCGTCAGGCCCTCGACCACGTCGGTCGCCGGGATGCCGCGGGCGGCGAGATCCGGCCCGAGCACGTAGAGCGAGCAGGCCGAACCGGCCGACTTCAGGAGTTCGGCGGTCTTCCGCGCGGAGGCCCGCGCGCCGACCACCGCGTCTTCGATCAACAAGATGGCGTCGCCGGGCAGCGCGTGGGCGATGGCCGAGGCGAGACTTCCGCGCTCATAGGGCGACTTGTTCACGGTGTGGAGCGTCGACATGGTTTTCCCCCTCAGAAGCTCAGCACCACGTCCTGCGCGGCCATGATCTCGGCCATGCGGGCGCGGTCGACGATTTCGACGGAGTTCACGTCCTCCTCGTCGTCGTTCTCGTGGGTGATCTCCATGAGATCGTCCTCGGTCAGCCCACGCTCCTCGAGGCTCTCGCGCTCGACGAACAGCTTCTTGACCTCGTAGTCGCCCAGCGCCCGGTAGACCGGGGCGAAGTTCTTGACGCCGATGCCGGTCGTCACCTGCTTCTTGACGAGCTGAAACACGCCGTCGTCGAGGAAGGCGAGGCTGACGTCCTGCTCGAAGGCGGCGCCGATCAGCACCACTTCGAGGCTCTCCAGCGCATAGACGGTGCCGTGCGGCGCCTTGCGGTTGACGTAGAGGAAACGCTTGGTGTCGGACATGGTCGTTTCCCCTCAGTCACCGAAGACCACGAGACGGTCGGCCTGGATGCCGGCCTCGATCAACTGGCCGAGGCCGGAGATGCGGAAGCCCGGCGCCAGATTGGCCGCGCCCTCGCCCTTGCCGTGGCGCTTGGCCTCGTTGTCGTCGAGGATGCCGCGGCGCTGGGCAGCGGCGATGCAGACCACCATGTCGAGGCCGTGCTTCTCCGAAAGCTCCGACCAGTTCTTCTGCACATTACGCTCGTCCTGCGGCGGAACCGTCAGTCGCGTCGCGTTGTTCACGCCGTCGTGGTAGAAGAACACGCGATAGATCTCGTGCCCCTTCTCCAGCGCGGCTCGCGTGAACTGATAGGCCGTATCCGAGGCCTGGTGCGTATAGGGGCCCTCGTTGACCACCACTGCGAGTTTCACGGGACGTCCTCCCCCGAATGTCTTCTTCTTCTCTCGGATCCACACGCGTCCGGGCGGGATGTCCGGGCGGGTCCTCCCCCCGCCCGGACGGCGCCGTCAGAAGCGGACGTGGGCCGACATGTTCATGTTGTGACGCGCGCCGACCCAGGTATCGATGTGATGCTTGGTGAAGGCGAGGCCGGTCAGCTCGAAGAAGCGCGGCCAGCCGATGCGCTCGATCCACTCGCCCATGCGCTCGAAGTCCTTGGCGTTGTCCTTGTAGGCGTAGAGGATCTTGCGAACGACCTCTTCGACCTCGGGCCAACGCGGGGCGTTGTTGGGCAGGTTGGCGACCACCAGCTTGTGGAAGGTCGGCTTGGAACGGGCGTTGGAGTGCTTGCCGCCGACCCAGATGGCGATCTTGGTCGAGTCCGCGCCGTTGATCTGCATCGGCGGGCACGGCGGATAGCAGGCGCCGCAGCACACGCACTTCTTCTCGTCGACCTCGAGCGACGGCTTGCCGTCGACGAGAGCCGGACGGATCGCCGCCACCGGGCAGCGCGCCACGACCGCCGGACGCTCGCAGACGTTGGCGACGAGGTCGTGGTTGATCTTCGGCGGCTTGGTGTACTGGACATTGATGGCGATGTCGCCCTGGCCACCGCAGTTGATCTGGCAGCACGAGGTGGTGATGCGCACCCGGTTCGGCATCTCCTCGTGGGTGAACTCGTGGTGCATCATGTCCATCAAGGACTTGACGACACCGGACGCGTCCGTGCCGGGGATGTCGCAATGCAGCCAGCCCTGGGTGTGCGAGATCATCGACACCGAATTGCCGGTGCCGCCGACGGGGAAGCCCTCGGCGTTCAGGGCCGAGATCAGCGCCGGGACCTTGGCGAAGTCGCCGACCATGAACTCGATGTTCGAGCGCGTGGTGAAGCGGACGTAGCCTTCGCCGATGGTGTCGGCGATGTCGCAGAGCTTGCGGATCGTGCCGACGTCCATCTGACGCTGGGTGCCGGCGCGCACCGTCCACACCTCGTCGCCGTTCTTGGCGACGTGATGCAGGACGCCCGGACGGGGACGGTCGTGCCAATCCCAGTTGCCGTAGTTCTTCTTCAACAGCGGATGCATGAACGGAAACGGATCCGGCACCCCGTGTTCGTCGGGCAGCCGCGGCTTCTTGGCCGTCTGGGCTTCGCTCATCTGAAGTTCCCTCCCAAGGGAAAATGTCGTCGCGGAACGGGCGCGCGCGGCGTCGCACACGCGGGAATGTCTCGACCCGGCCGGCGCGCGGCCGGGTCCAAGGCCGTCACCGGATCACTCGGCCGCCTGATCGCGGGCCTTGCGCTCGAAGAACTTGTCGGCCTCGATGGTGAAATCGTCGGTGCGGACATAGCTCGAGGTGCGCGGATGGCGGACCATGTTGGGATCGGGCTCGATGCCGACGCCCTTCAGGAAGGTCGGCAGGCCGATGCGATCGATGGTCTCGCCGATGCGCTCGTGCTCGAGCGCGTTCTCGGCGAAGAACTCCATGATCGTGCGGGCGAACTCGACCAACTCCTCGTAGTCCTCGTCGGTCTGCAGCTTGAAGAACGGCACCACCATGGTGCCCATAAGGTCGCCGACCTTGAGCGAGCGCTTGCCGCCGATGAGGATGGTCGCGCCGCGGTCGTCACCCGGCGACAGCGCCTTGTTCATGACGTTGATGCAATGCATGCAACGCACACACGAGCGGTTGTCGATCTCCAGCGTGTCGTCGTCGTTGAGGCTGACGGCACGGGTCGGGCACATGGCGACGACGTGGTCGATCGTGTACTTGCGGCCGGCCTTGGCGACATAGGCCTTGACCTCGTCCTGATCGATCTTGATGTCGTCGCGCCAGGTGCCGATCACCGCGAAGTCGGCGCGGTGGATGGCGTTGACGCAGTCGTTCGGGCAGCCCGAGAACTTGTACTTGAACTTGTAGGGGAACGACGGGCGGTGCATCTCGTCGAGGAACTCGTTGATCACCGAGCGATGCGCCTTGACCTCGTCGTACATCGACATCTCGCAGCGGGCATGGCCGACGCAGGACATCGAGGTGCGCAGCGCAGGTCCCGCGCCGCCGAGGTCGAGGCCCATCTCGTTCAGGGCGTCGAAGGCCTTCTGGACGTTCTCGGTCTTGCAGCCCTGCATCATGATGTCGCCGGACTGGCCGTGCAGCGCGATCAGGCCGGAGCCGTGCTCCTCCCAGACGTCGCAGAGCTTGCGCAGGAGGTCGGTCGAGTAGTGGTAGCCCGCCGGCGGCTGGACGCGAAGGGTGTGGAACTCCTTCGATTCCGGGAACTTGTCGGCGACTTCGGAGAAGCGCGGGATGACGCCGCCGCCGTAGCCGAACACCGAGACGGTGCCGCCCTTCCAGTAGCCCAGACGGTTCGTATAGGAGTGCTCGAGCTGGCCGAGCAGGTCGTTCATCATCGCGGCATATTGCTTGCCGCCGGAATCACGAAGCCGCTTCAGGCCGGTCACGAAGCTCGGCCAGGGACCGCTCTCCAGCTGGTCCAGGAGCGGTGTCGGATGCTGGGTGGCACTGCCGGACGCGTCGCGCTCCGTCATGATGGTCTCCTTCGGTGCGTTTCCCCGACCGGAGACGAGCCCCGGTCCGTGGCCGACCCGTCCCGCGACCCGTTGATCGGGCCTGCGGCGGTACGACCTATCCCACGTCGTTCTTCGAACCGCCGCCCGGATGCGGTCCGCATCTCCGGCAGGCGTCGCGACCCTCTCGATGCGGGGACTTCCGCACCGCCAGGGCCGCTGTTCAATCGTTTATATGCGACTTATCGAATATGATGCTATGCTGATTTTCGCCCCTTGCAAAGGGTCGATTTCAAACGATCAATATTCAGGCGCTGAAATTTTTTCGTGAGAAGGCCGATCGTTGGAATTGGATTTTTCGGAATGTCCAAAAGAAACAACGCGATGCCAGAACGATCGGAGAACCGACGGGGCATCTCGCGGAAGGGAGGACGTCGAACATGGGCGCGAACCAGACTTTCGTCGGGGGTATGAAACCGTCGCCGGAACCACCGCCACCGGCTTTCGGCGGGCCCTTTTCGCTCGCGGACACGGCCGCCTACGCGGCGTGGCGGGCCGAGAAGCTGGCGAACCACCCGCGCGCGGCCAACGACCTCGTCGTCGAGATCGCCGATCCGATCGCCCCGACGCCGGCGGAACTCGCGGCCATCGCCGAGGCCTGCCGGCGCGCCGACATGTGCCTCTATCGATTCGGCGCCGGCCCCTGGGACGAGGCGGGCGCCCGCCGCGCCGTGGCGACGCTGGCCGCCGCCGCTGGGCTGTCGCGCTTCGAGACCCATCGCTCGTCGGCGCGGGACGGCATCGTCGCCATCGAGGTGGCGAGCGATTCGCACCGCTCCGGCTTCATTCCCTATTCGACCCGCCCGATCGGCTGGCACACCGACGGCTACTACGCCTATGCCGGCCCCGAACGGGCGATCCGCGCCATGGTGCTCCATTGCGTGCGGCCGGCGACGGAGGGCGGCGTCAATGCGCTCCTCGATCACGAGATCACCTACATCCGTCTGCGCGACCGCGACCCCGCCTTCGTCGAGGCGCTGATGCGACCGAACGCCCTGACCATCCCGGCCTCCGTCGAGGAGGACGGCAGCGTGCGCGCCGAGGCCGTCGGCCCGGTGTTCGAGGTCGATCCGGCGACGGGCGGGCTCCTGATGCGCTACACCGCCCGCAAGCGCTGGATCGCCTGGGCCGACGACGCCACGACGCGAGCCGCGGTGGCCGCCCTCGAAGAGATCTGCGCGACCGACCCGCTGGTGTTCCGCCTCAAACTCGCCGCCGGCGAAGGCGTGATCTGCAACAACGTGCTGCACGATCGCACTGGCTTCGGCGACACCCCCGGCTGCGAGCGTCTGTTGCTGCGCCTGAGGTCCTACGACCGCCTGTTCGCCGCGCCGCCCGCCCCTGCCCCGACCGCCGCCTTCTGACCCACGCGAACCTTCGAGGACGCCATGGCCCGCCTCTCCGATCTGATCATCTCGCACCGCGACGTCACCTCCTACGCCGAGCTCGAGCAACTCGTCGAAGCCGCCGCCCAGGACGGCATCGTGGTGCTGCACATGGACCTGAAGCCCGATTTCCAGGACACCCCGCGCGACTGGCAGAAGCGGCTGGAACTCGTCTTCTATCGCGCCGGCCATCGCGGCCGCGGGCTGGGGAGCCGTTGATGAGCGACGTCGTACGCACCCCTCTCCTCACCCTCGCCGCGCCCTATCGCCGCGAGGTCCGGCTCGAGAACGCGGTCTTCGACAGCGGCATGACGATGCTGCGGGTCGTGGTGCGCGAGGGCCATCGCATCACCCAGCTCGACCTCGATCCCGAGACGGCCCGCGCCTGGGGCGAGGCGATGGTCGATTGGGCGGCGAAGACCGAGACCGGCGCTGCGGCGGCGGATTGAACGTCGGACATCCCCAATCTCGGGTATGCGCGGCGCGCGCCGGCGGTCCAGACTGCTCGGGACGACCCGAGGAGATCCGATGTCCGTTCGCGCGCTGCCGTTCCTGATCGCGGCCTTCGCCGCCCTCCCCGCCGAGGCCGCCCCGTCCTTCGACTGCAAGACCGCGACGAAGCCGGTGGAAAAGGCGATCTGCGCCGACCCCGGCCTCGCTGCCCTCGATTCCGCCATCGCCGAGGCCTATGGACGGGCGCTCGCCCGCGTGGCGATCGACGCCGGCGCCGTGAGCCGGCTGCGCGAGACGCAGCGCGTCTTCGTCGCCGAACGCAACGCCGCCTTCGTCACACCCGGCTATCGCATGGACGAGCATCTCACCGCCCAGAAGGCCCTGCTCGCCGGCTGGCCGGAGAGCGCCCATACCCTCGGCGGAGCCGACGTCTCCGCCTGGTTGAAGACTCTGCCGAAGGAGGTGTTCGACGCCACCTCGGACGGCATCTCCGACGACGCCGAGACGACGCGGCTGGTGACCACCGGCGAGGCGCGCGACTTCACCCTGACCCGTCTCGACGCCCGCCGCGCCGTCGCCCGCAGCCGGCACGGCACCGACCGGGTGGAATTCACCGTCGAGGCACTCCCCGAGCCGGTGCTGATCGCCCATACGCGGAACATGCAGACCTCGACCTTCACCTATTGGAGGCCGGAGGGATCGGACGCCGTGGTGCGACCGCATCGACCGTCGATCGCCGTCCAGGCCGCGGTAGAGAGCCTCTATGCCTTCCGCGACGACGCCCCCGCCGGACCAGGCCTGTTGACGGCGGTCGCCCCCGACGTCGCCCGCCATCTCGCCGCCCGGGAGGAGTGCGCCCATTGGGCCGGCGAAGTGTCCGACGACCTGCCGGCCGAACGGCGCCGACAGATCGAGAAGGCGGTGGCGCGGTTGAAGTGCGATCGGCTGCCGGCGGAGGAAGCCCGTCTGCGCGAGGCCCGGGTCGCCGACCCCCGCACGATCGCGCTCCTCGACAAGGCCGACGAACTCCTCGGCGACTGACGGCTCGTCGCGAGAGGGCGGACGGATCGGATCGGCGAGCCTTTTCCTCGCCCAGGGCACCGAAGATCGCGCCGATCCTCCGCCGCCGACTTTCGCGACCGGCGCCGCGCGATCCGCCTTGCCGTCGCCGCGTTCCTCGGCCAACACTGCAGCCCTGGCGGAACCCGGTGGGACGAGGGGCGCATGACGATGGGCGACGGTTCGACGGAGCGGCGGTCGATCGGCCGGTCGGCGCGCGCCATCCTCGTCGGTCTTCTCGGCCTCGCCGTCACGACGACCGCGACCCCGGCGGCGGCGCAGGGCAAGATGCCCTCCTTCGTGCGTGACGCCGAGACGGAGGCGCTGCTCGCCGACTATGCCCGGCCGCTCTTCAAGGCCGCCGGGGTGGCGGCGAAGGACGTCCGTCTGGTGCTGGTCAACAGCCGCGAATTCAACGCCTTCATCATCGACGGCGGCCGCATCTTCATGAACATCGGCGTGCTGATCGACGCCAAGACGCCGAACGAGGTGATCGGCGTCCTCGCCCACGAGACCGGCCACATCGCCGGATCGCATCAGGTGCGCTTCCGCGAGGCGATGGCGCGGGCCAAGACGATGGCGATGCTCGGAGCGGCGCTCGGCGGCGCGGCGATCGTCGGCTCGGTCCGTTCGAACGGCGGCGCCCAGGGAGCCCAGGCCGGCGCGGCGGTGCTGACCGGCGCGGCGAGCCTCGCCCAGGCGACGCTGATGGCCTATGCCCGCACCGAGGAACTGACCGCCGACCGGGCGGCGATCACCCTGCTCGAGAAGACCGGCCAGTCCGCCGAGGGCATGCTGATCACCTTCCGGCGCTTCGCCGACCAGATGCTGGTGGCCAGCCAGGGGCGCGACCCCTACGCCTTCACCCATCCGATGCCGCGCGAACGCATCTCCCAGATCGAGGATCTGGCGCAGAAGTCGAAGTTCCGCGACCACAAGGATCCGCCGGACCTCCAGGCCCGCCATGATCTGATGCGGGCCAAGCTCACCGCCTTCATCGACAGTCCGCGCGCCGTCGGCGCGGTCTATCCCGCCTCCGACGGCGGCCTCGCCGCCCGCTACGCCCGCGCCGTCGTCGCCTATCGCCAGAACACGCCGGCCGACGCGGTCCGCCTCGTCGACGAGCTGATCCGCGAACACCCCTCCAACCCCTATTTCCACGAACTCAAGGGCCAGACCCTGCTCGAATGGGGCAAACCGCGCGAGGCGATCCCGTCGCTGAAGCGAGCGGTCGATCTCGCCCCGGCCGGCAGCGGCGCCCCGATCCGGGTGATGCTCGGTCACGCGCTGGTGGCGACCGAGGACAAGGGCCTCGTCGACGAAGCGATCCGCCAACTGACCATCGCCGCCGATCGCGACCGCCTCGACCCCTCGCCCTATCAACACCTCTCCCGCGCCTACGGGATGAAGGGAGATCTGCCCAAGGCCGATCTGATGGTGGCGACCGGCATGTTCGTCGCCGGCAACGTCAAGGAAGCGCGGAAGTATGCCGCCCGGGCTCGAGACAATTTGAAGACGGGCTCGGCCGACTGGCTTCGCGCCGACGACATCGTGTCCTATAAGCTCGAGGAATGACCTCGAATTCCCCGAAGACCGCGCGTAACCGCGCCATCCTGCCGGAGTCCGCCATGACGCGCCGTCTCAACGCCCTCCTCGTCGGTGCCGCCGTTCTCGGCCTCGCCGGCCTCGCGCCCGCCCGCGCCGAAGCCCCGGTCGACAAGTCGGCGATCGAGAAGATCGTCCGCGACTACCTCGTCGCCAATCCGGAAGTGATCGAGGAGGCGCTCGCCGCGCTCGAGAAGAAGCAGGCCGCCGCCGCCTCGGCCGCCGCCGCCAAGGTGCTCGAGGAGAAGCAGTCGATCCTCTACGACAGCACCCGCCAGATGGTGCTCGGCAACCCCAAGGGCGACGTCACCGTGGTCGAGTTCTTCGACTACAACTGCGGCTACTGCAAGCGCGCCCTCGGCGACATGCTGACCCTGATCCAGAAGGATCCCAAGGTGCGCGTCGTGCTGAAGGAATTCCCGGTGCTCGGCCAGGGCTCGACCGAGGCGGCGCGGGTGTCGGTGGCGGTGTCGCGGGTCGCCCCGGACAAGTACCTCGACTTCCACACCCGCATGCTGACCAATCGCGGCTCGGCCGATCTCGCCAAGGCGATGGACGCCGCCAAGTCCGCCGGCGTCGACGCCAAGGCGCTCGAGAAGGCGCTCGCCGACAAGGAGATCTCCAACACCCTGGAGGAGGTCTACGGCCTCGCCTCCGGGCTGGGCCTCTCCGGCACCCCCTCCTACGTGGTCGGCAAGGAGGTCGTCTCCGGCGCGATCGGCCTGCCGAAGCTCGAGGCGCGCGTCGCCGAAGCGCGCTGCACCCTGACCAAGAGCTGCTGAACCGGCGAAACGACGGGATGACCCGGGCGTGCGGCGTCCCCGCGGGGACGCGGGGCTTGTTCACGCCCCCTCCCCCGCCTATAAAGCGCGGACGCGCGGCCGCCTCGCCTCCTCGTCCGAATCGACGGGACGTGCGAGATTTCCGGCCGCGGACGGCGATCACGCCCGGGAGGGTGGTCGCCGAGCCCGCATCACGAACCCGCTCGGCGTGCGAGCGTGGCTGAAGGTCACGAGATGCCGCAGACCGTCTTCGTCCTCAACGGACCGAACCTGAACATGCTGGGTCTGAGAGAACCCGGCGTCTACGGGACGACGACGTTGAAGGACATCGAGGCCTCGGTGCGCGCGACCGCAGCCCGGCTCGGGTTCGAGATCGACTTCCGCCAGAGCAATCACGAGGGCGTCCTCGTCGACTGGATCCAGGAGGCCCGCGAGAAGGCCTGCGGCATCGTCGTCAATCCGGGCGCCTACACCCACACCTCGGTCGCGCTGCACGACGCCTTCAAGGCCGTCGGGCTGCCGGTGATCGAGGTCCACATCTCCAACATCTTCGCTCGCGAGAGCTTCCGCCATCACTCGTACGTGTCGCCGGTGGCGTCCGGGGTCCTCTGCGGCCTCGGTCCCCACGGCTACGAACTGGCGCTCGAAGCCCTCGCCCGGATCGTCGCCCGCTGAGGCGACGCTCCCCGTCCGAAACGAACCGAGACCCGACCCGATGGCCACCACCAAGAAGCCTTTCGACACCGACTTCATCCGCGAGCTGGCCCTGCTCGTCGCCGAGACCGACCTGAGCGAAATCGAAGTTGCGCAGGGCGACCTGCGCATCCGCGTCGCCCGTTCGGTGCAGGTGGTGGCGCCGGTGACCGTGGCCGCTCCGGCTCCGGCGGTCCACCATGCCGCCCCGGCGGCCGTCGCCGCGGCGCCCGTCGCCGAAGTATCCGGCGAGATCGACTGGGCGAAGCACCCTGGCGTGGTGAAGTCGCCGATGGTCGGCACCGCCTACCGCGCGCCCTCGCCCGGCGCGGCCGACTTCATCGACGTCGGCACCCGGGTGCGCGAGGGTCAGACCCTGCTCATCGTCGAGGCGATGAAGACCATGAACCAGATCCCGGCGCCGAAGGCGGGCGTGGTCACCGCCATCCTCTTCGACGACGCCAGCCCGGTCGAATACGACGAACCGCTCGTCGTCATCGAGTGACGAGGAGCCTCCATGTTCAACAAGATCCTGATCGCCAATCGCGGTGAGATCGCCCTGCGGGTACTGCGCGCCTGCAAGGAGCTCGGCATCCGCACGGTGGCGGTGCATTCGACCGCCGACGCCGACGCCATGCACGTCCGGCTCGCCGACGAGAGCGTCTGCATCGGCCCGCCGAAGGCCTCCGAGAGCTATCTCAACATCCCGCAGCTGGTCGCCGCCTGCGAGATCACCGGGGCGGAGGCCGTCCATCCCGGTTACGGCTTCCTCTCCGAGAACGCCCGCTTCGCCGAGATCGTCGAGGCCCACGGCATCAAGTTCATCGGCCCCAAGGCGGAGCACATCCGCATCATGGGCGACAAGATCGAAGCCAAGCGCACCGCCCAGCGTCTCGGCATCCCGGTCGTCCCCGGCTCCGACGGGGCGATCGAGACGGTCGATGCGGCGAAGAAGTTCGCCTCCGAGATCGGCTATCCGGTGCTGATCAAGGCGTCGGCCGGCGGCGGCGGCCGCGGCATGAAGGTGGCGAAGTCGGCCGACGATCTCGAGGAGGCCTATGAGACCGCCCGCGCCGAGGCCAAGGCCGCCTTCGGCGACGACGCCGTCTACATGGAGAAGCTGCTCCTCACCCCCCGCCACATCGAGGTCCAGGTCCTCGGCGACGGCAAGGGCGGCGCGGTCCATCTCGGCGAGCGCGACTGCTCGCTCCAGCGCCGGCACCAGAAGGTCTGGGAGGAGGCGAATTCGCCGGCTCTCAACTCGGCCGAACGCGAGCGGATCGGCGCGATCTGCGCCAAGGCGGTGGCCGATCTCGGCTATGCCGGCGCCGGCACCATCGAGTTCCTCTACGAGAACGGCGAGTTCTACTTCATCGAGATGAACACCCGCCTGCAGGTGGAACATCCGATCACCGAGGCGATCACCGGCATCGATCTCGTCAACGAGCAGATCCGCGTCGCCGCCGGCGCCGGCCTGTCGGTGCGCCAGGAGGACATCGAGTTCAAGGGCCACGCCATCGAGTGCCGGATCAACGCCGAGAACCCGGCGACCTTCGCACCCTCGCCCGGCAAGATCACCTACTACCACCCGCCGGGTGGTCTCGGGGTGCGCGTCGATTCGGGTGTCTACCAGGGCTACAAGATCCCGCCCTACTACGACAGCCTGATCGGCAAGCTGATCGTCCACGGCCGCAACCGCGTCGAATGCCTGATGCGCCTGCGCCGCTGCCTCGACGAGTTCGTCGTCGACGGCATCGAGACGACCATCCCGCTGTTCCGCAAGCTGATCGACAACCAGGACATCGCCAACGGCATGTACGACATCCATTGGCTGGAGAAGTTCCTGGAGACCAAGCCCTTCGACTGACGATTCGGTCGGAGCGACGAACGACATCGGACCCTCGGCCGGGCGACCCGTCCGGGGGTCTCTTCTTGCGAGAGGTCCCGTGATCGGCCGTCCCCCGCGGATCACCGCCGAAGTCCTGATCCGCGCCTATTCGATCGGCATCTTCCCGATGGCCGAGACGGCCGACGATCCGGAGCTGTTCTGGGTCGAACCCGAGCAACGGGGCATCCTGCCCCTCGACCGCTTCCACCTTCCCCGCCGCCTTGCTCGGACCGTGCGCTCCGACCGCTTCGCCGTCACCTGCGACACCGATTTCGAGGCCGTCGTGGCCGGCTGCGCCGCCCCGGCGCCGGGACGGACGGGAACCTGGATCAACGCCGAGATCCGCCGCCTCTACGGCGAACTCTTCGACCGCGGCATCGTCCACACCGTCGAATGCCGCCACGACGGCGAACTGGTCGGCGGGCTCTACGGCGTGTCGCTCGGCGGCGCCTTCTTCGGCGAGAGCATGTTCTCGCGCCGCACCGACGCCTCCAAGGTGGCGCTCGTCCATCTGGTGGCGCGCCTCGCGGCCGGCGGCCACGTGTTGCTCGACACGCAGTTCCTCACCAGCCACCTCGAACGCTTCGGAACGGTGGAAATCCCGCGACGCGACTATCGCCGGCGGTTGGCGGCGGCGCTGGCGATCGAAGCCGATTTCCACCGGCTCGGCGCACCGGGCGAGACGGTGAGCGGCGACCGCGCCCTCGCCGCCCTCGGCACGTCGACCGACGACGACCGGCGAGATCGGTCGTGACCCGATGCGGCGGTTCCCCGCCGTGGGTCAGCGCAGCGGCGGAACGCTCTGGAGCGGCGGCAGATCGCTGCGGCTCGGCAACGGCGCGGCGGTCGCGCCATGGGGCGTCCCGGCGTCGGCCGCCGGCTTCGGCGCCGCCGGCTTTGCGGCGGGCGGGGTCTGCGGCGTCGGCTTCGGTGCCGCCGGGGCGGCGGCATCGGCCGGCTTCGAGGCCGACGGGGTCGTCTCCACCGGCCGGGGCGCGACCGGCTTCGCCGCCGCGTCGCTCGCTCCGGCCCCCGCGGGGGCTTCGGCGGGCTTGGCGGCCGCGGCCGGATCGTTGCTCGCGGTCTTACAGTCGGTCAGCCACACGTCGTAGACCGGATGCTCCACCGCATGCAGACCGGGGCTGTCGGCGAACATCCAACCGGTGAAGATGCGGCGGATCTTGTTGTCGAGGGTGATCTCGTCGACCTCGACGAAGGTGGTCGTCAGCGGCGCCACCGTCTGCGGTCGCGAATAGCAGACGCGCGGCGTGACCTGGAGCGCCCCGAACTGCACCGTCTCGTCGATCGCCACGTCGAAGGAGATGATGCGGCCGGTGATCTTGTCGAGGCCGGAGAAGGAGGCGTAGGGCGCGGCGATGCGCGTGCCGTCCTCGGAGACCTGGGGTGCCTTGGGCGGCGGCGCGGCTGCGGCCGAAGCGGCGGTGAGCGCTGCGGCGAGGCCGGTCGCGAAACGCAGGGCGAGCCGACGCGGCGCGGCCTTCGACGGGGTCTTCGAGGTGATCGTCATCGTCGCTCTGGAAGATGGGGGGCGGCATGGAAAAGGCGGCGCGGCGGATCGCTCCACCGCCACCGCCGATCGATGACAGCCGCTCGTGGCGAGGAGATGGCGAAACCTCGCCCTCCCCGCCGCGTCGGTCTCATTCGGGCTGCCAGGCCTGATAGCCGGCGGACCCGGCGCTCTTGGCGCCCGCCAGGATCGAGCCGGCCGGACGATGGGCGTTGGGCGTGCCCGTCTGGTTCGGCTGATGCGGCTTCTGCCACGCGTAGGGCTTGTAGTCCGGCTCGTCGAGCGGGGTCACGTCGACGCGATTGTGCAGCCAGCCGTGCCAGCCCGGCGGGACGGCACTGGCGTCGGCATCGCCCGCATAGATCACCCAGCGGCGCTGGAAACCCAGGCCCTTGTCGATCGCGCCGCCCTTGGTGCGGTAGTAGCGATTGCCGAACTCGTCCTCGCCGACGAACTCGCCGTTCAACCGGGTGTGCAACCAGGTGCCGAAGGTCTGACCCTTCCACCACGTGAACAAGAAGAACATGAACTGCTTCATCGACAAGGCCTCGCTCGGACGACCCGGCCGTTATGACGCCTGCGACGGCGCCTGTCCAGTCGACGTTTCGACGGGGGGACCGAGATGAATCGGCGCGCCGAAACCGGGCACGGCACGACGTCCGTCGGCGGCCGGCGCGGGACGATCCGCCGGCATTGTGATCGGGGCGGCCCGGGCCACGCGCGGCGCCGGGCGAGGATCGAGAGCGCCCTCGTGGAGTTCACGCCACCGCTGGCGTTGGCCGGCGAGGAGTTCGTTCGCGCCTTCCAGAACGTAGTGGCCGCTTTCGGCGTCGAGCACGAAGCGCCGGGGATCGCCGATCGCGGCGGTGATGCGCTTCATCACGTTCGACGGCGACAGCGGTTTGGCCAGCACGAAATGAATGCCCGAGGCGATCGCGTTCTCCACCAGCCGACGGGTGGCGTGACCGGTGATGAGAATCACCGGCACCGACACGAGCGGCCCGGAACGGGGATCGCGCAGCGACCGCACCAGCGACAGGCCGTCGATGTCGGGCAGGTTCCAATCGGTGACGAGGAGATGGGGCGGCTCGACCAGCATCGAGCGGTAGGCGTCGCCGGCGTTGTCGAAGGTGCGCACCCGATGGATACGGGCGGCGTTGAGCATCGAGCGGACGATGGTCTGCATCGGCTTGGAATCGTCGACCACGACCACGTCGAGGTCTTCGAGAGCGGTGCCGCGCGCCCGGTTGATTCGGATGTCCGCCATGTGTGTCCCTCGCACCCCGAGCGGGCATGCCACCGGCGCGACGCCGGATCCCCTGCCCACTCCCCCGTCTCCCGCGACACACCATCCCTGGTGGAGCGAGAGCCCTCGACGACCCCCGCGCGGCTGCGTGCGACCACGTATCGCCACGTCTCGGGATCGATCGGAGCGGAGCCTCGCACATCCGATTGAAGGTCGCGTTGCCCCGATCCGGGGCCTTTTCGACGCATTCGATTCGAATTGGAACGATCGCCGCGGCCGCTTCGGCGCCGAACGGTGTCGTCCCCGTTTTCCACATGCCCGACCACCATATTTAGCCACCATCGGAACCCCCGCCCCAATCGCTTGACGCATCTTCCGGACTCGGACTAGCTTCCGCTCGTACCCAGTACCGAGCGCGGCGACGGCTGACCGAGCCCCCTTCGGATCTCCTGAGTGAAGAAAAGTCCACGAGGCTCCCGTGTCGCGCCGCTCGGCCCGATCCGGGGCGACGGGAGGGTGCGTCCTGCGTGCCCTCCGCCGCGCCTCATCCCTTGTGGAAGGAACTCGTTAACCCTACATTTAGTGTTTACGAGCACGATCACCACAAGATATTCCGTCTCCGAGAAGACGGACTCATCGAAACGGGGCGCCACCCGCCCCATGTACAGAAGACGGAATCGGGGCGCCGCCGCGAGAGCGCACCCGACGGGCTCGAGGATCGAAGGTCATGCGCATCGAACGTCGCTTCACGACGGCAGGCCAGTCGCCCTATCAGGCGATCGAATTCCGCACCACCACCAGCGAGATCCGCAATCCGGACGGCTCGGTGGTGTTCAAGCTCGACGGCATCGAAGTGCCGGCGGCCTTCTCCCAGGTCGCCGCCGACATCCTCGCCCAGAAGTACTTCCGCAAGGCCGGCGTGCCGGCGCGTCTGAAGCGCGTCGAGGAGGAGACCGTTCCCTCGTGGCTGTGGCGCTCGGTGCCCGACGAGGCGGCGCTCGCCGAGCTTCCACAGGCCGAGCGATACGGCTCGGAAAAGGATGCCCGTCAGGTCTTCGATCGTCTGGCCGGCACCTGGACTTATTGGGGCTGGAAGGGCGGCTATTTCGACGGCGAGGCCGACGCCCGCGCCTTCTTCGACGAACTGCGCGCCCAGCTCGCCCTCCAGCTCGTCGCCCCCAACAGCCCGCAGTGGTTCAACACCGGCCTGCACTGGGCCTACGGCATCGACGGTCCGTCGCAGGGCCACTTCTACGTCGACTTCCAGTCGGGCGAACTCGTCCGCTCGGCCTCGGCCTACGAGCATCCCCAGCCGCACGCCTGCTTCATCCAGTCGGTCGCCGACGATCTCGTCAACGAGGGCGGCATCATGGATCTGTGGGTGCGCGAGGCGCGCCTCTTCAAGTACGGCTCCGGCACCGGCTCGAACTTCTCCCGCCTGCGCGGCGAGGGTGAGCGGCTCGCCGGCGGCGGCCGCTCGTCCGGCCTGATGAGCTTCCTCAAGATCGGCGACCGCGCCGCCGGCGCCATCAAGTCGGGCGGCACCACCCGTCGCGCCGCCAAGATGGTGGTGGTCGACGTCGATCACCCCGACATCGAGGCCTACGTCAACTGGAAGGTGAAGGAGGAGCAGAAGGTCGCGGCGCTCGTCACCGGCTCCAAGACCGTCGCCAAGCACCTCTCGGCGGTGATGAAGGCCTGCGTCAATTGCGAGGGCTCGGGCGACGACTGCTACGACCCGATGAAGAACCCGGCGCTGAAGCGCGAGATCCGCGCCGCCAAGAAGGCGGCGGTGCCGGAGAACTACGTCAAGCGGGTGATCCAGTTCGCCAAGCAGGGCTACACCGACATCCACTTCCCGATCTACGACACCGATTGGGACTCGGAGGCCTACCTCACCGTCTCCGGCCAGAACTCGAACAACTCGGTGCGCGTCACCGACGGCTTCCTCAGGGCGGTCGAGACCGGCGGCAAGTGGGACCTCATCCGCCGCACCGACGGCAAGGTGAAGAAGACCATCGACGCCCGCGCGCTCTGGGAAGACATCGGCCACGCCGCCTGGGCCTCGGCCGATCCCGGCATCCAGTTCCACACCACCATCAACGACTGGCACACCTGCCCGGCGTCCGGTGAGATCCGCGCCTCCAATCCGTGCTCCGAGTACATGTTCCTCGACGACACGGCCTGCAATCTCGCCTCGATCAACCTGCTGCCCTATCGCACCGCCGACAACGGCTTCGACATCGAACGTTACGAGCACACCTGCCGTCTGTGGACGATCGTGCTCGAGATCTCGGTCTTGATGGCGCAGTTCCCGTCGAAGGAGATCGCCGAACTCTCCTACAAGTTCCGCACTCTGGGCCTCGGCTACGCCAACATCGGCGGCTTGCTGATGACCTCGGGCATCCCCTACGACTCGGCCGAAGGCCGCGCCATCTGCGGCGCCCTCTCCGCGGTGATGACCGGCGTCGCCTACGCCACCTCGGCCGAGATGGCCAAGGAACTCGGCGCCTTCCCCGGCTATGCCGAGAACGCCGACGAGATGCTGCGCGTCATCCGCAACCACGCCCGCGCCGCCCGCGGCGAGGCGACCGGCTACGAGAAGCTGTCGATCGCTCCGGTGCCGCTCGACCACGCCTCGTGCTCGACTCCGGGCCTGATCGCCGCCGCGACCCGCGCCTGGGACAAGGCGCTGGCGCTCGGTGAGAAGCACGGCTATCGCAACGCCCAGGTCTCGGTCGTGGCGCCCACCGGCACCATCGGCCTCGTCATGGACTGCGACACCACCGGCATCGAGCCCGACTTCGCCCTGGTGAAGTTCAAGAAGCTGGCCGGCGGCGGCTACTTCAAGATCATCAACCAGTCGGTCACCTCGGCGCTGCGCGTGCTCGGCTACCGCGAGAGCGAGATCGCCGAGATCGAGGCCTATGCCGTCGGTCACGGCACGCTCGATCAGGCGCCGGGCATCAACCCGTCGACGCTGCGCGCGCGCGGCTTCACCGACGAGGCGCTGGCCAAGATCGCCGGAGGCCTCAAGTCGGCCTTCGACATCAAGTTCGTCTTCAACAAGTGGTCGCTCGGCGAGGCCTTCTGCACCGGGACGCTCGGCTTCACCGCCGAACAGCTCGCCGACCCGGCCTTCGAGATGCTGCCGGCGCTCGGCTTCACCAAGGCCGAGATCGAGGCCGCCAACATCCACGTCTGCGGCGCCATGACGGTCGAGGGCGCGCCGTTCCTCAAGGCCGAGCATCTGCCGGTCTTCGACTGCGCCAACCCCTGCGGTCGCACCGGCAAGCGCTTCCTCTCGGTGGAGAGCCACATCCGCATGATGGCGGCGGCCCAGCCGTTCATCTCGGGGGCGATCTCCAAGACGATCAACATGCCCAACGACGCCACCGTCGAGGACTGCAAGAACGCCTATCTCCTGTCCTGGCGCCTGGCGCTGAAGGCCAACGCGCTCTATCGCGACGGCTCCAAGCTCTCTCAGCCGCTGAACAGCCAGCTCGTCGCCGACGACGAGGACGAGGCGGAAGACGCCGCCGAGGCGATGCGCTCGTCCGAGCCGGCCAATGCGCGGGCGACCGTCATGGCCGAGCGGATCGTCGAGCGCATCATCGAGCGCAACGTCCGCAACCGCGACAAGCTCCCCAACCGCCGCAAGGGCTACACCCAGAAGGCGATCGTCGGCGGCCACAAGGTCTATCTGCGCACCGGCGAATACGACGACGGCCGCATCGGCGAGATCTTCATCGACATGCACAAGGAAGGCGCCGCCTTCCGCTCGCTGATGAACAACTTCGCCATCGCGGTGTCGCTCGGCCTGCAGTACGGCGTGCCGCTCGAGGAATACGTCGACGCCTTCACCTTCACCCGCTTCGAGCCGGCCGGCATGGTGATGGGCAACGAGGCGATCAAGAACGCCACCTCGATCCTCGACTACGTCTTCCGCGAGCTGGCGGTCTCCTATCTCGGCCGCCACGACCTCGCCCACGTCAAGCCCGAGGACATCGGCGCCACCGCCATGGGCTCCGGCGTCGAGGAGGGCTCCAAGCCGACGCCGGGTCCGGAAGCCGTGGTCTCCCGCGGCCTCGTCCGCGGCAAGGTCGCCGAGCGCCTGAAGGTGGTCGAGGGCACCCGTTCGACGACGAGCGGTCAGCCCTCGGGTTCGGTGTCGCAGTCGCAGTCCGCCGCGACGGCGATCGCCGCCGTCTTCGGCGCCACGGCGCTGAAGCAGGACGCCTCGCTCGACACCCGCCCGGCGACCGCCGGCCGGACCGACATCGTCGCCGACCGCCGCGCCGAGGCGCGGATGAAGGGCTACGAAGGCGAGAGCTGCTCGGAATGCGGCAACTTCACCATGGTCCGCAACGGCACCTGCCTGAAGTGCGACACCTGCGGGAGCACCAGCGGCTGCTCGTGAGCAGAGCATCGCCCGACGACCTCGCTTCCGCGCGCCTCCGGGTGCGCGGAAGGGAGAGGGTGATCGGACGGCCTCTCGGTGAACCGAGACACCCCCGCGGGGGTCACCCATGGCCGTCTCGCCGCGCCACCGTGAGGCGGGTCGATACATCCAACGCAACCCCCGGGATTAACCCGGTGTTGAGCGGCGGATGCAATCTTCGTTTGCATGGATCGAGGGTCTTGCAAATGAAGGTCTACGCCTACGTATCGCTCCTCTTGAGCACGCTCGCGCTCGGCGGCTGCCAGACGGCCGGCACCACCCGGTGGATGCAATATGCGCCGGGGCCGGATCTCGAATATTCGAAGGCCGAATGCGCCATCGGCGCCATGGGCGTCGAGAAGGACATGGTCGCCTGGGGTCGCCCCGGCTATGTCCTCGGCGCTCAACTCGGCAACGCCATCGGCAACGAGATCCGCAAAGCGGAATACACCGAACACTGCATGACCATGCACGGCTGGCGGAAAGTCCGAGAACCGGACGGCGCTCAGCCGACACAGGCGGCCGACCCGCGGACCGCACCGGGCGCCGACCGCATGATGCCGGCGATGCGCCGGTCTCCGGCGACGCCGTTGCAGCAGCTTCAGCGCCCTCCCACGTCTCTGGTCGCCGGATGACCCGGCCGCATCCGGCGTGACGTCGCCCCGCGGCGACGCCTCCTCGAGATTGGGGATGTGCCGGATCGCACCGACGCTTAGATCAGACGTCGCTTGCCCGCCGCCCGACCGTCCCCGCGCCTCGCGCTCGGGGACGCTCGGGCGTGTCGGCGCCGCCGTCGTCTCGTCCTCCCGGAGCCTCCCCGTGATCCCGTCTCGCGCCCTCGCCCGCCGGCTCCTCGCCGCCCTCGTCCTGACGATCGCGACACCGCTTCCCGGTCACGCCGCCGGCCCCTCCTTCGACTGTACCGGCTCGCTCGGGCCGGTCGAACGCGCCGTCTGCGCGTCACCGGCGATCTCCCGGCTCGACGCGCGGATCGCCGTCGCCTATCGCCGCGCCATGACCGCCTGGAGCGCCGATCCGATCGCCCGCGACCTCCTGCGCTCGGCCCAGCGCGCCTTCCTCGACCGCCGCGAGACCGCCCTCGCCGCCCCTCACGACGCTCTGCGCAGCCTGCACGAGGTCCAGGTCCGCGTCCTCGAAGCGCTCGATTTCGCCCCGCGCACCGGCTTCGAAGGGGGCTGGAGCAACCTCGCCGGCGGCATCGACGTCTTCCGCGACACCACCGGCCTCGTCCTGTGGGGCAATTCGGTCGAACCGATCTTCTTCCGCTGGATCTGCGACACCCAGGAAAACGCCGTCGTCGCCGGCCCGACGTTGATCACACCGCCCGAGGCCGTGGCCCCGGACCATGCCGGCTGGTCGATCCGCCTCGAACGCGACGGCGCCGCCCTACGCCTCCGCGAGGTCGCCCCGCCCGCCACCGAGGCGTCGTCCGACGGCGGGTCGGCGGGGCAGAGCCCCCGCTGCGGCCGAAACGGTCGCTTCGACGGCGTCTATTTTCCGACCCGCGGCACCCTGCGGCCCTGACGCGGCGACGCGCCCGGCCCACGGCGGCGACGTGGCTCCGTCGATCGACCGCCCTCGCCCAGAACGCTATGGAATTTTCCGGATCCACCGCTAGCATGTCCTTCGTCGTCGCATCGGATTTCCGGGTTGGGGGGCCTGCCGGGATGACGTTCATTCCATTCGTTTCGGAAACGAGAATTCGAGAAGCGGTCTCGTCGATCTATTCGATCGCCACGGAGCCGGAGCGTTTGCCGAGCGTCCTCGATGCCCTGGCCGATCTGATCGGCGGCAAGGGCCTGTTGATGGGCCCGCTGTCCCGCACCGCGGTGCCCGATCCGGCGTTGGTGACCTATGCCAGCGGCGTCTTCCACGAGGCGATCCCCGCCTACCTCGACCACTTCGTCGCGATCAATCCGCGGAAGAACTGGCTGACGCTCAACAATTTCGACGACATCGTCTTCTCCGACCACGACCTGATGGACGATCGCGAAGTCCGTCGCCACGCCTTCTACAACGACTTCCTGCTGCGGAACGACAATCTCTACTGCCTCGACCGGCTGAGCACGCGCCCCTCGGGCCGCAAGCTGTGGATCTCCGTGCAATATTCGAAAGCCGCGCCGCCCCCGGAGATCTGGCATCGCGAGATCTTCTCGCTGCTGACCTCCCATCTCCATCAGGCGCTCGACATCTACGGGCGGCTGCGTGCCCTGCAGCCCGGCGAGACCACACTTCTCGATCAGTTCGACTGTCCCGGACTGATCCTCACCGCCCGCGGCCGCATCCTGCGACTCAACGGCGCCGCCGACGGCTTCGCCGACCCGCGCCTCAGTTTCGCCGGAGGTCGTCTGGCCGCCCCCCACCCCGCCGACGCCGCCCGCCTCGAGCGGCTGTTGTCGGACGTCGGCCTGCGCGCCGGCGGTGCCACCGCGCCCGATCTGATCGCGCTGCGTGGTGACGGCACCCGCCCGCCGCTCCTGGTGCGCGCCGCGCCCTTCCGCGCCGCCGAGGCGCGGCTCGGTCTCGACGCCTTCGTCGACGACCTGCCGCGCGTCCTGGTCCTGATCAATGCCCCGAAGCGTACCCCCGGATCGACCGTCGAGGCGCTGCGCAGCCTCGGTCTGACCCCGGCCGAGGCCCGCGTCGCCGAAGCGATCGCCTCCGGCCGTTCGCCGGAGGAGGCCGCGACGGAGCTCGGCATCGCGCTTTCCACCGCCCGCCACCACGTCAAGCGAACCCACGAGAAGCTGGCGATCCGCCGCCAGAGCGACCTCGTCCGCATCGTCAACGACGTCGCCCGTTTCCTCCACCCGGAGTGAGACATCCTCACTTGTGAGGATACGGACGCTCGCCCCGACGGAAATGATCCGGCCGAGGATGATCGTCACCGGGATCGGCCGACAGGCTCGCCGTCGGGGACGCGTGCATCACCGCGGCAGGTCGTCGCCGCCGCGTCCCGCCCAGGCCGCGACGATCTCGGCATCGGATCGACCGGCGATGCAGTCGCGGGCGACGAACAGCGCCTTCTCGATCAGCGCGTGATGCTCCGGCCCACGCCCGCCGGTGAGGATCCGGGTCGCTCGACCGCCGGCCTTCTCGATCGCGGCGGCATAAGGCGCCTGGAACTTCGCCGGCACCGCGGTGTCGGCCGGATCGGTGAGGAGGAAGAGCCGTGTCGGGTCGGCGCTCGCCGTGCGGGCGGCCACCTGCGGCGCCTCCGCCATCGGATCGAGATGGGCGCGCTTGCCCGAAGTGCGGAAGCTGATGCCGTAGGCGGCCGTGAAGGCGCGGAAATCGAGCGGCCCAGAGGCGACGACGGCACAACCGACGTCGTCGCGGGCCGCGACGATCGACGGCACCAGCATCGCCCCGCCCGATTGGCCGGCGAGGTGGAAGCCGATCACCCCTTCGCGCGCCTTGATCGCGTCGAGCGCCTTGCGGGTCACCTCGGCCTCGAGCGCCGTGCGGCGGTCGCCGTGCCAACCCGACGAGCCGTTCATGCCCATCCGGCCGAAATAGATCACCGGCGCCCCGAGCCGCTCGCCCCAAACCCGCGAGGCGATGTCGATGAACTCCGGCGCCTGGGTGAGATAGCCCGGCTCGACCTCGCGCTGGCCTGTCTTGGAGAGGCCGAGCACGTCGCCGGTGAAGAACACCACCGCCGCCTTGCCCTTCGCCGAGCCGTGCAAATAGTAGCGGATGCAGATGCCTTCGCCGAAAGCCTCGACGAAGACCGACTTCGGCAGCGTCGCGCATTGTTCACGCGACACTTTCGTTCCTTCGATCACGTCCTTGGCGGAAAAGGTCTTCACGCCCGTCGGCAACCCCTGCGCAAGGGCGCTGCCGGAGCCCGCGAGGAGCCCGGTGAGCGCCAGAGCCGCGAGGCTCGCCCGCACGCGGCTCACCACCACGCCTCGGGGGTGAAGCGGCCCGCCGCCTGCTCGATGATCTCGCCGACCTGGAAGAGGGTCTCCTCCTCGAAGGGGCGGCCGATGAGCTGGAGCCCGAGGGGCAGGCCCTTCTTGTCGAGACCGCCGGGGACGACCATGCCCGGCAGGCCGGCCATGTTCACCGTCACGGTGAAGACGTCGTTGAGGTACATCTCGACCGGATCGCCGCCCGACATCTCGCCGATGCCGAAGGCCGAGGACGGGGTCGCCGGCGTCAGCACCGCGTCGACGCCGGCCTGGAAGGCGAGGTCGAAGTCGCGCTTGATCAGGGTGCGGACCTTCTGGGCGCGGACGTAATAGGCGTCGTAGTAGCCGGCCGACAGCACGTAGGTGCCGATCATGATGCGGCGGCGGACCTCCGAGCCGAAGCCCGCGGCGCGGGTCAGCTCGTAGGTGTCGAGGATGTCGTCGCCCGGCACCCTGAGGCCGTAGCGGATGCCGTCGTAGCGGGCGAGGTTGGACGAGGCCTCGGCCGGGGCGACGATGTAATAGGCCGGCAGGGCATATTTGGTGTGGGGCAGCGAGATCTCGCGGATCTCGGCACCGGCGGCGCGCAGCCACTCGATGCCCTGTTGCCACAGCGCCTCGATCTCGGCCGGCATGCCGTCGACCCGGTATTCCTTGGGGATGCCGATGACCTTGCCCTTGATCGAGCGCCCGACCGAGGCCTCGTAGTCCGGCACCGGCAGATCGACGGAGGTGGTGTCCTTGGGATCGACCGAGGCGAAGGACTTCAAGAGGATCGCCGCGTCGCGCACCGTGCGGGCGAAGGGGCCGGCCTGATCGAGCGACGAGGCGAAGGCGACGATGCCCCAGCGCGAGCAGCGGCCGTAGGTCGGCTTGATGCCGACGGTGCCGGTGAAGGCGGCGGGCTGGCGGATCGAGCCGCCGGTGTCGGTACCGGTGGCGCCGACGCAGAGCCGCGCCGCGACCGCCGCCGAGGAGCCGCCGGACGAGCCGCCCGGCACCAGCGGGGTCGGATCGATCGCGCCGTCGGAGCCCTTGCGGCGCCACGGGTTGATCACGTTGCCGAAGGCCGAGGTCTCGTTCGACGAGCCCATGGCGAACTCGTCGTTGTTGAGCTTGCCGAGCATCACCGCGCCGTCGGCCCACAGGTTCGACGTCACCGTCGATTCGTAGGGCGGCACGAAGTTGCCGAGGATCTTCGAGCAGGCGGTCGTGCGCACGCCCTCGGTGCAGTAGAGGTCCTTGACGCCGAGCGGGATGCCTTCCAGTGCCCCGGCCTCGCCCTTGGCGAGACGGGCGTCGGAGGCGGCGGCCATGGCGCGGGCCTTCTCCGGCGTCTCGAGGACGTAGGCATTGAGCCCCCGCGCTTTCTCCATGGCCGAGAGATAGGCCTCGGTCAGCTCGGTCGCGGTGAACGTCTTCGCCTTCAGGGCGTCGCGGGCTTCGGCGAGAGTGAGAGCGGTCAGGTCGGTCACGGGCGGAGATCCATCGAGAGACGTGGGAGGAACGGGCGCGGGCAGGGCCGCGGGCTCACTCGACCACCTTGGGAACCACGAAGAAATCGTCTTCCGACTGCGGCGCGTTGGCGGTCACCTTCTTCGGGATGCCGCCGTCGGTGACGACGTCGACGCGCTTCTTCATGGCGATCGGGACGATCGAGGTCAGCGGCTCGACGTCGGAGACGTCGAGTTCGGCGAGTTGTTCGACGAAGCCGAGGATCGAATTGAGTTCACCCTGGAGCTTGTCCACTTCCTCGTCGGCGACGCGGATGCGCGCGAGATGGGCGACACGGACGACGGTCGATCGATCGACGGACATGGGAACCTCGGGACGGCACGAAAAGGGCGTGTTGCGGCGCGAAACCGAACACCTGTCGTGTCGTTCTAGCACCCCGAAAGAAGGCGAGGCAATCGGCCCGGACGCCGAACGGAGCAATCGATCGGCGCGTCGGCGGTCACCGGGATCGGCCGGGACGTCCCCTCTCCATCGGTGGGGACGAGGAAGACGGCGCACCAGCGGGCGCCGGATCGCCGCCGTCGCGTCGAGCGGCCGCCCGGGTGCCGGCTGCCGAGGTCCGTGACACCCCTTCCCTCCCGGCCCGGGACCGATCGTGCTACGCCCCAGGGGTCGGATGCGGGCGCGACTCGCGCGGCATCGACGGGAGCGTGCCAGATGACCGAGCCGAAGATCGCCATCCGTCCGGAGATGCCGGTCGAGTTTGCCGAGATCCATGCCCTGGTGAAGACGGCCTTCGAAACCGCCGCGGTGTCGAACGGCGACGAGCAGAACTTCGTCGACCGGCTGCGCGCCTCCCCCGACTATCTCCCGGATCTGGCGCTGGTGGCGATCGAGGGCGACGTCGTCGCCGGCCACGTCATGCTGACCCGCACGACGATCGACACCGCGTCCGGCCCGCGCGGGATCCTGCTCCTCGCCCCCCTCGCCGTCGAACGCACGCATCGGCGCCGCGGGGTCGGCACGCGGCTGACGCGGGAGGTGCTGACTCGCGCCCGCGCCGCCGGCTTCGACGCCGTCGCCCTGGTCGGCGACCCCGCCTACTACGGCCGCTTCGGCTTCCGCCCCTCGACCGACTTCGGCGTCGAGAACACCCAGGGCATCCCCGGGCAATACGTTCAGATGGCGGAACTCGTCCCCGGCGCCCTCGCCGGCACCCGCGCCGCCATCACCTTCGCCACCTGACCCGACCGCGCGTCCGGCGAAGTTCCCCTCCCCCTCGGCGCGCCGCCGTGCTAGGGCTCGCCCATGGCCGCACCCGACCCCACGATCGCCCTGCCCGACCTCGCCGCCCGCCTGCCCGCCGCGGCGCGGCTGCTCGGCCTCGATCTCGGCACCAAGACCATCGGTCTAGCCCTCTCCGATCTCGGCCGGCGCATCGCCACGCCGATGGAGACGATCCGGCGCAAGAAGTTCTCGCTCGACGTCGCCGAACTGCTGGCGGTCTGCGAGAAGCAGCAGATCGCCGGACTGGTCATCGGCCTGCCGCTCAACATGGACGGTTCCGAAGGCCCGCGCGCCCAGGCCACCCGCGCCTTCGTCCGCAATCTGGTGCCGCTGACGACGCTCCCCATCGCCTATTGGGACGAACGCCTGTCGACCACGGCCGTGACCAGGACCCTGCTCGAGGCCGACACCTCGCGGGCCAAACGCGCCGAGGTGGTCGACAAGATGGCCGCCAGCTTCATCCTCCAGGGCGCGCTCGACCGCATGCGCCGCATCGCCGAGGACGCCGAGGACGCCGCCGACGACGAAGATCCGCGCGCCCGCCGGTCCTGAGCAGCGCAGCGCCGACCCTTGCGTGGTTCTACCGATTGCGCGCCGCGCCGCGAACCTGCCAGCAATCCCGAGATCTCGCGCCTCGGAGGACGGACCATGGAACGCGACCTGCTGACGGTGACCGCCGTCCATGACCCGATGCTGGTGGAGGCGGCGATCGAACGCCTCGTCCGCCGCTTCTACGAGAAGGGCGACGCCGACGACCTGCTCGGCCCGATCTTCCGCGCCATCCCGGAACTCGAGCACCACCTCGGCGTCATCATGGACTTCTGGTCGCGCCAGTTGATCGCCACCGACCGCTACCAGGGCCGCCCCTTCCCGCCACACTGGAAGCTGCCGATCGAACCCGAGCACTTCGACCGCTGGATGGCGCTCTTTTCCGAGACCGCCCGCGAGGAACTGCCCGCCGAACTCGCCGAAAAGGCGATCGAGAAGGCCGGCCACATGTCCACCGCCTTCCAGGCCGGCCTCTTCCCCTTGCGCGGCCCCGACGGCCGGCCGATGCGCCTCCCCCGCGACTGACCAAAAAAAGGCCGCCTGACGGCGGCCTAAGTCTTAGGGAGGAAACGCCCAAGGAGGGCCGTAGCGGTGCCGCGAGGCTCCGGCTACGAGACTCAGTCTAATGCTGCATTGCGAAAACGCAACGCGGAATTCCTGCCGCAACGCACATTTTCACACACCCGAACCGTCACGTTCCCGTGAACGCCATTCGCGCGGCGAGCTTCGTCGAGATTCCGGTCCGATCTGGTATTCCACTTCGCGACGAAACGCATCCCAGCGTCGAACGACGACGTGTTCCTTGCTCGGCCAAGAATTTACGTAACGTAATTCTCGATCACGACACCAAGAGTGGCGCCCCAATACCGATTGTTAACCGTCCCCAACTCTATGATGAGGAACAAGAAGCCGTACTTCCGGAATCGGAACGGATGGGACCCGGACATGGGCGCGAAGATTCAACCGACGCAGCGAGAAGTCACCTTTCGACCTGAAGAGATCATCGTGTCGAAGACCGACCTCAAGGGTCGGATCACCTACGCGAACCGGACCTTCTCGGAAGTCGCGGGTTATTCGCGGACCGAATTGATGGGCCAGCCCCATTCGATCATCCGCCACCCCGACATGCCACGCGCGGTCTTCAAGCTTCTATGGGACCAACTCGCGGAAGAAAAAGAAGTCTTCGCCTACGTGAAGAACATGGCGCGAAACGGCGACTACTACTGGGTCTTCGCCCACGTGACGCCTTCCTACGACGCCGAGCGCCGGGTGGTCGGCTACCACTCCAACCGACGGGTTCCCGATCGCCGGGTCGTCACCTCGGTGATGGAGCCGGTCTATGCCGAACTCCTGAAGATCGAGGCCTCCCATTCCAACGCCAAGGAAGGCCTGAAGGCCTCCTTCGCCCGCCTGATGGACATCGTGAAGTCGAAGGCTGCCAGCTATGACGAGCTCATCTTCGCTCTCTGAGGCGCTCGCTCCCGGTCTGGCGGCGCTCGCCGCGCTGGCCGGCGCGACCCTCGCCCTCCTCTTCGGATCGCCCGTCGCCGCCCTCGCGCTGATGGCCCTCGCCGCGCTCGCCGTCGGCCTCGGCCTGTGGAACGGTCTGCGCATCGCCCGCGGCATCGACCGCTCGATCGGCGTCGCCCGGGCGCTCGCCGCCGGCGACTTCGAGACCCGCGACCTCGTGTTCGACCAGTGGGGCATGATCGGCCGCCTGTCGGACGCCATCAACGACATGGCCGACCACATCGACGCCTTCGTGCGCGAATCCAGCGCCGCCATGGATGCGGTGCGTCACAACCAGTATTACCGCCGCATCCTGCCGCACGGCATGAACGGCGCCCTGCTGATGGCCTCCGAGACCATCAACGAGGCGACCGACATGATCCAGCAGCGGATCGACGCCTTCAACGTCTCCACCTCGGACTTCGCCGAGACGATCAACCAGATCGTCCGCTCGCTGATCGACGGTTCGCAGGACATGGGTGAGGCCGCCACCCGCATGGGCTCCGGGGCCGGCGCCACCGACCAGCGCGCCGCCTCGGTGGTACGCACCTCCGAGACCGCCTCCTCGGACGTCCAGGCCGTCGCCGACGCCGCCGACGCGCTCTCCTCCTCCGCCAAGGGGATCGGCTCGGAGGTCGACCGCTCGACCGCCATCGCCCGCGCCGCCGTCGCCCGCGCCGAGGAAACCGGCCGCATCGTCTCCGGCCTCAGCCAGGCGGCGGAGAAGATCGGCGCGGTCATCGGCCTCATCGATCAGATCGCCGGCCAGACCAACCTGCTCGCCCTCAACGCCACCATCGAGGCGGCGCGCGCCGGCGAGGCCGGTCGCGGCTTCGCCGTCGTCGCCTCCGAGGTGAAGAACCTCGCCGAGCAGACCGCCCGCGCCACCGGCGAGATCACCCGTCACATCGGCGAGGTCCAGTCGGCGACGCGCGACGCGGTCCACTCTATCCTCGGCATCGGTGGCACCATCGCCGAGATCGACGCCATCACCGGCGCGATGCGCGGCTCGATCGAGGCGCAGATCGCCGCCACCACCGACATCGCCCAGAACGTCGGCAACGCCTTCGCCGGCACCCGCGCCGTCACCTCCGACATCCAGGGCATCTCCGAGATCGCCCGCGAGACCGCCACCCTCGCCGACGGCATCCGCGACCGCTCCCGCTCGATCTCGTCCGAGGGCGATCGCCTCGCCGCGACGGTGAAGGACTTCCTGGTCACCCTGCGCCGCGGCCCGCTCGACCGTCGCCACGGCCGCGCCGAACGCGTCTCCGCCGGCCACGAAGTCGAGGTCGTCGGCGACACCGGCAGCCACCGGGCGATCTGCCTCGACGTCTCGCTGACCGGCGCCCGCGTCGCCGCCACCCCCGGCATCACCGTCGGCGACCGACTGCGCCTGTCGGGTGAACCCGGCGTCTTCTGCCCTTGTGTGGTCAAATGGGTCGGCGAAGAGGAATTCGGCGTCGAGTTCCTCGCGGCCGAACTGTCGGAAGCCGCCATCTCCGGCCTGCGTCGTATCGTCGGTCTGGCCAAGACGGAGGCCGAAGGTGGCGCTCGCCGAGTACATGGGTGAAATGACGGATCTTTGAGGTGACGCCCCCCCTTCGATCGTGATCAAATGCAGTGCGGCCGGATACTGATCCGGCCGCGACTCGTTTCTTGCGCCTCGAGGGTTCCCATGCGGCTCGGCCACTTTTCTCTGTCACTCCTGGCATTCGGGCTCGCTTTCGCGGGCGAAGCCCTGGCCCAGGGAGCGGGCGGCCCGCCGCCGGGACCGCCGGTCACCGTCGCCAAGCCGGTGATCAAAGAGGTTCAGGAGATCGTCTCCTTCACCGGCCGCTTCGATGCCACCCAGTCGGTGCAGGTGAAGTCGCGCGTCGCCGGCTACCTGCAACAGGTGGCCTTCACCGACGGCACGAAGGTCAAGAAGGGCGATCTGCTCTTCCTCGTCGATCCGCGCCCCTATCAGGCCTCCGTCGATCAGGCCTCCGCCGCCGTCACCGTGTCGGAGACGACGCTGAACTTCGCCTCCGGCGATCTCGACCGCGCCACGCAGCTGCAGAAGACCGGCAACATCACCGAGCAGCTCTTCGACCAGCGCCGGCAGGCCTATCAGCAGGCCCAGGCCAAGCTCGCCGGCGATCGCGCCGCGCTGGCCGCCGCCAAGCTCAATCTCGACTTCACCCAGGTGAAGGCGCCCTTCGACGGCCGCATGTCGCGCACCCTGGTCTCCGAGGGCACGCTGGTCGCCGCCAACGACACGCTGCTCACCACCATCGTCGCCGCCGACCCGATCGACTTCTATTTCGACGTCGACGAGACCACCTTCCTGTCCTTCGAGCGCATCGCCGCCGCCGGGGGCGACAAGGCCTCGATCGTCGGCCTCGAGGGCGTCGTCGGCACCACCGACGAACCCGAACCCAAGCGCAAGGCGCGGGTCGACTTCTTCGACAACCGGGTCGATCAGGCCTCCGGCACCATGCGCCTGCGCGCCAAGGTGGCCAATCCCGACCTGTTCCTCACTCCCGGCGTCTTCGGCAAGATCCGCGTGCCGATGGGCGCCCCGAAGAAGGGCATCCTCCTGCCCGACGAGGCGATCGCCTCCGACCAGACCCGCCGCATCGTCTGGCTGGTCGCCGAGGACGGCGCGACGACGCCGCGCCCGGTGGTTCCCGGCCCCAAAATCGACGGCTGGCGCCTGATCCGGTCCGGCCTCGACGGCTCGGAGACGGTGGCGGTCAACGGCATCGTCCGCATCCGCCCGGGCGTCAAGGTGACGCCGCAGATGGTGACGCTGCCGCCGAACGGCCCGGCCATTCCGGCGCCGCAGCCGCCCGCCGCGCCCGCCGCCCAGCCGGCGAAGTGAGGGGACGAACCGGATGCGCTTCGCTCATTTCTTCGTCCATCGGCCGATCTTCGCCTCGGTGCTGTCGATCCTGATGGTGATCGTCGGCCTGATCGCCTTCAAGAACCTGCCGGTCTCGCAGTACCCCGAGATCGCCCCGCCGACCATCGTGGTCCGCGCGAGTTATCCCGGCGCCGACGCGGAGACGGTGGCCGCGACCGTCGCCACCCCGCTCGAGGAGCAGATCAACGGCGTCGAGGACATGCTCTACATGTCCTCCTACGCCTCGGCCGACGGCTCGATGGCTCTCACCATCACCTTCAAGCTCGGCACCGACCTCAACAAGGCGCAGGTGCTGGTGCAGAACCGGGTGGCGATCGCCCAGCCCCGCCTGCCCTCGGCGGTGCAGTCGCTCGGCGTCACCACCAACAAGTCGTCGCCCGACATCATGATGGTGGTGACGGTCTTCTCGCCCGACGGCTCGCTCGACCCGCTCTATGTGTCGAACTACGCCCGCGCCGCGATCCGCGACCCGCTCCTGCGCCTCGACGGCGTCGGCGAGGTCACGATCTTCGGCGAGCGGCTCTATGCGCTGCGCGTCTGGCTCGATCCGGACCGGCTGGCGAGCCTCGGCCTCACCGCCGACGACGCCGTCGCCGCGGTGCGCGCCCAGAACGTCCAGGTCTCCGGCGGCGCCATCGGCGGCCAGCCGGCGCCGAGCGACAACGCCTTCCAGTTCACGGTCAAGACCCAGGGCCGCTTCCAGGACGCCGCCCAGTTCAACGACGTCATCGTCCGCTCGACCGCCGACGGCCGCATCATCCGCCTCAAGGACGTCGCCCGCGTCGAGATCGGCGCCCAGAGCTACGACAACGAGTCCTCGATCGACGGCAAGCCGTCGGTCGCCATCGGCATCTTCCAGCGCCCCGGCACCAACGCCCTCGCCGCCGCCGACGAGATCCGCCGCACCATGGCCGATCTCGCCAAGAACTTCCCGCCGGGCATCTCCTACACGATCCCGTTCAACCCCACCGAATACATCCAGGCCTCGGTCGACGAGGTCTACAAGACGCTGTTCGAGGCGGTCGTCCTGGTCGTCGTGGTGATCATCGTCTTCCTGCAGAACTGGCGCACCGCGATCATCCCGCTCGCCGCGATCCCGGTGTCGCTGATCGGCACCTTCGCGGTCCTGTCGGCGCTCGGCTACTCGCTCAACAACCTGACGCTCTTCGGCCTGGTGCTCGCCATCGGCATCGTCGTCGACGACGCCATCGTCGTGGTCGAGAACGTCGAGCGCAACATCGCCGACGGTCTGAAGCCGCGCGACGCCACCCACCAGACCATGGACGAGGTCGGCACGGCGCTGGTCGCCATCGCCCTGGTGCTCGCCGCGGTCTTCGTGCCCGCCGCCTTCATCCCCGGCATCACCGGCCAGTTCTATCGCCAGTTCGCCGTCACCATCGCGGTGGCGACGATCATCTCGGCGGCCAACTCGCTGACCCTGTCGCCGGCGCTCGCCGCGTTGCTGCTCAAACCCCACGTCATGGATCAACATCCGGGCGGCCCCCTCGCCCGGCTCGGCCGGCGTATGGCCGACGCTTTCAACGGCGGCTTCGACCGCGTCGCCGATCGTTATGCCCGGGTCGTCGGCTTCGTCGTCCGCTTCAAGGTGGCGAGCCTCCTGGTCTATGCGGCACTGATCGGCGCCACCTTCTGGCTCGCCAAGACCCTGCCGACCGGCTTCATCCCGTCGCAGGACCAGGGCTATGCCCTCGTCATCGTCCAGCTGCCCGACGGCGCCTCCCTCACCCGCACCCGCGACGTGGTGGCCAGGGCCGGTCGCGTCGTCCGCGACATCGACGGCGTCGCCCACACCGTCGAGGTGGCCGGCATCAACGCCGCCACCTTCACCCCGGCCTCCAACGGCGCCATCCTGTTCGTGCCCTTCGCCCCCTTCGAGGAGCGACTGAAGACCGGCCGCACTTCGAACGTCCTGGTCGCGGAGATCCTCAAGAAGCTCGCCCCCATCCAGGAGGCCTTCACCGTGGCGGTGCCGCCGCCGCCGGTGCGCGGCCTCGGCAACCAGGGCGGCTTCAAGATGCAGATCCAGGAGCGGGACTCGGCCGACATGCGCCGCATCCTCGGCCTGACCTATCAGATGATGGGCATGGCGGCGCAGGACCCGGATCTGCGGGCCGTCTTCACCACCTTCACCGCCTCGACGCCGCAGGTCCAGGTCGACATCGACCGCACCAAGGCGCAGATGCTCAACGTGCCGATCGAGGCGGTGTTCGCCGCCCTCCAGCAGAACTTCGGCACGGCCTACGTCAACGACTTCAACGCCTTCGGCCGCGTTTATCAGGTCCGCGCCCAGGCCGACGCCCGCTTCCGCCTGACCAAGGAGGATCTCGGCCAGGTCAAGGTGCGCTCCTCGACCGGGGCGCTCGTCCCACTCGGCACGCTGGTCGAGATCCGCGACGTCGCCGGACCGTCGCTGATCCAGCGCTACAACATGTACACGTCGGTCCCGCTTCAGGGAAACGCCGCCCCCGGCGTCTCCTCCGGCGCCGCCCTCGACAAGATGGAGGCGCTGGCGGCGAAGGTGCTGCCCCAGGGCACCGGCTTCCAGTGGACCGAGCTCGCCTTCCAGGAGAAGCTCGCCGGCGGCTCGACGATCTTCGTCTTCGGCCTGTCGGTGCTCTTCGTCTTCCTGCTCCTGGCGGCGCAGTACGAGAGCTGGGCGCTGCCGCTCTCCATCGTGCTGATCGTGCCGATGAGCGTCATGTCGGCGCTCGCCGGCGTGATGATGCGCGGCATGGACAACAACATCCTCACCCAGATCGGCCTCGTGGTGCTCGTCGGCCTCGCCGCCAAGAACGCCATCCTGATCGTCGAGTTCGCCTCCCAGGGCGAAATCCAGAACCGCAACGGCCCGGTCGCCGCGGTGATCGAGGCCTGCCGGCTGCGCCTCAGGCCGATCCTGATGACCGCCTTCGCCTTCATCCTCGGCGTGCTGCCGCTGGTGATCGCGCAAGGACCCGGCGCCGAAATGCGTCAGGCGCTCGGCACCGCGGTGTTCTTCGGCATGATCGGCGTGACCTTCTTCGGCCTGTTCCTGACGCCGGTGTTCTACGTGGCGATCCGCAAGACCACCGGCTGGTTCCGCTCCCGCGCCAAGCGCGCCGCGGTGGCCGCCAAGAACGAAGCGGAACGGGCGACGAGCTGAGCCGCCCTCCCCCGCAACCGTCTTCCTTCTCCCCTCGCGGGAGAAGGTGGCCCGCAGGGCCGGATGAGCGACTGTCTTGTCGGTCAAGCGCTTTGCCATGGGCGTTTGTCCCTGAGGATGGCGTTGAGGATGACGAGGAGGCGTCTGGCGACGGCGAGGAGGGCGAGCATCTTCGGCTTTCCGGCTTGGAGCAGGCGTCCGTAGAAGGCCTTCAGGACGGGGTTGTGCCGTGCGGCGACGAGCGCGGCCATGAACAGCACCGTCCTGACTGCGGTGCGACCGCCGGCGATGAAGCTTCGTCCCTTCCAGGCTCCCGATTGCCGTGTGAACGGGGCGAGCCCTGCCAGCGCGGCAATCTTCTTGCGGTCGAGAGTGCCGAGTTCCGGCAATTCGGCCAGGAGTGATCGCGAGACGACCGGGCCGACGCCCGGCACCGAGGACAGCAGATCCTCGGCCTCGCGCCAGGCGGGCGAGCCGCGCACGGCGTCGTCGATGTCGTGGTCGAGATCGGCGAGTTCCTTCTCGAGGGCGCAGATCAGCCGCTCGATCGAGCGACGCACCCTCGGCAGGGTCATGCGGCGCAGGCGTTGGCGCTCCGAGCCCATCATCTCGACGATCTGGCGGCGGCGGGCGACGAGATCGGCCAAGATCTGCGTCGCCTCGTCGGCGAGCGGGCGAACCTCCGGCGCCGTCGCCTCGGCGAAGTGGGCGATGACGGCGGCGTCGATCGGATCGGTCTTGGCGCGCTTGCCGAGCGCTCGGGCGAAGGACCGGACCTGTGCGGGGTTGACGACGACGACCGGCAGACCGGCGCCGGCGAGAGCCGCTGCGACGACCGTCTCGTAACCGCCGGTCGCCTCGAGGGCGACGAGCGTGGGAGCGAGCCCCTTCAGGCGGTCGCACAGAATGGCGAGGCCGGCGCCGTCGCGCGGGACGGCGAAGGCTTCGCAGGTGGGGCGGAGATGGACATCGAGGCGGTCCTTCGAGACGTCGATGCCGACGGTGATCTGTTCCAGCATGACCCGTCCTTGCCTAAGCGAGCTCTTGCGGCCCTGGCGACTGTCCGGGTTCGAAGGAACGACGAGTGGGGCGCCGATCTCACATACGGTCTCAAACGACCCAGGGGCGCGCGGCCTCCCACCCGTCACCGCGTCGGCCAGCTTAACCGATCGCGATGAGTTCAAGTTACAAGGGGGCGCCGCGGAGCGGCAACCGGGCTCGACCACGACCGCCGAGGTCCGAGGCGAAGTCCAGACCCCTCATCCGCCCTTCGGGCACCTTCTCCCGCAAGGGGAGAAGGCCCCCCGGAGTGATGCTCGTCGTGTCGGTGGGTATCGACCGTTTCGAGCGATTGCCCTGGGCTCTTCCCCGCGCCCGTCTCGACAAAGCCGCGCATCCGGGTACGATCGCCGCCTTCGCCGCTCTCGCGCGGCGGTCACGGGTGCGACCGCTCGAACGGCGTACCCCAGAGATCCCATCCATCGAGGAACGAGTATGAGCATCACCCGCATCGAGGTCGGCCCGCGCATGTCCCAGGCCGTGGTTCACGGCGACACCGTCTATCTCGCCGGTCAGGTGGCCGCGAAGCCCGAGGGCGCGTCGGTCGGCGAACAGACCGCCCAGATCCTCACCCAGATCGATGCCCTGCTCGCCAAGGCCGGCACCGACAAGACCAAGCTCCTCTCGGCCACGATCTATCTCGCCGACATCGCCACCTTCGGCGAGATGAACGCCAAGTGGGACGGCTGGATCTCCGCCGGCAACACCCCGGCCCGCGCCACGGTCGAGGCGAAGCTCGCCACCCCGGCCTACACCGTCGAGATCGCCGTCATCGCCGCGATCTGATCTCCGCCGAGCGCGGCCGCCCCACGGCGGCCGTGCCCCCGCCCCGGAGCCCGTCATGCACCGCATCGTCTTCCTCGAGCGCGACACGCTGGCCCCGTCCGTCGCCCTGCGCCGTCCGGCCTTCGCCCACGACTGGGTCGAGCATCCGAAGACCAAGCCGCACGAGATCGTCGAGCGGGCGAAGGGCGCGGCCGTCCTGATCGTCAACAAGCTGAACATCACGGCGGAGATCTTCGCCGCGCTGCCCGATCTGCGCCTGATCGCCATGGCCGCGACCGGCACCGACTGCATCGACAAGCAGGCGGCGAAGGCCGCCGGCGTCGCCGTCGCCAACATCCGCGGCTACGCCACCACCACCGTGCCCGAGCACACCTTCGCTCTGATCCTGGCGCTCGCCCGCTCGATCCGCCCCTATGCCGACGACGTTCTCGCCGGCGACTGGCAAAAGGCCGAGCAGTTCTGTTTCTTCGCGAACCCGATCGTCGATCTCGCCGGCCGCCGCCTCGGTGTCTTCGGCTCCGGCTCGCTCGGCAGCCGCGTCGGCGAACTCGGCCGCGCTTTCGGCATGGACGTGGTCTTCGCCGGCCGCAAGGGCGAGGCGACGCCGAAGCCGGGCCACACACCCTTCGACGAGGTGATCGAGACCGCCGACGTCCTCACCTTCCATTGCCCGCTCACCCCGGAGACGCGCGGCATGGTGGCGATGCCGGAATTCCGGCGGATGAGGCGCCGCCCGATCGTCGTCAACACGGCGCGCGGCGGCCTCGTCGACGAGGTCGACCTCGAACGCGCCCTCGACGAGGGGCTGGTCTCCGGCGCCGGCCTCGACGTGACCCTGCCCGAACCGCCGCCGCTCGATGCCCCGATCATGCGGCTCGCCCGTCGCCGCGACGTCGTCGTCACCCCACACACCGCCTGGGCCTCGCGCGAAGCCCAGCAGACGCTGGCGGACATGATGATCGACAACATCGAGGCCTTCGTCGCCGGCCGCCCGCAGAACCTCGTGGTCGGCTGAGGCGAACCGCCGGATGGGGGTCCGACGGCCGCGCCTCAGCGCCGGCCGTAGACCTCGTCGGCGCGGGTGGCGAAGGCTTCCGAGAACTTGTGGAAGGCGCGATCGAACATCGCTCCCATCAGCGCCCCGAGGGTGCGGTTCTTGAAGCGGTAGTCGATGAAGAAGCCGACGTCGCAGGCGTCCTCGCCGGCCTCGAGGAAGGTCCAACGATTGTCGAGATGCTCGAACGGCCCGTCGAGATAGGCGACGTCGATCCTGAGGTGCGGCCGATCGAGCACGACGCGCGACGTGTAGGTCTCGCGCACCAGCTTGAACGACACCGTCATGTCGGCGATCAGCACCTCGCGCCCGTCGCCCATGTCCTGGCGCCCGCGGATCTTCAACGCCTCGCACAGCGGTAGGAAACGCGGGTATCTCTCCGCGTCGGCGACCAGATCGAACATGTTCGCGGCGGAATGGGGCACCCGCCGCACCGTCTCGAACGCGGGCATCAGCCCTCCCCGCGCTTCTCGGCCCGCGCCGCGCGCAGACGTTCGAAGTCCTCGCCGGCGTGATGCGACGAGCGGGTCAGCGGGCTCGCCGAGACCATCAGGAAGCCCTTGGTGTAGGCCACCGTCTCGTAGCTCTTGAACTCCTCCGGCGTGACGAAGCCCATCACCGGATGGTGCTTCTTGGTCGGCTGGAGATACTGGCCGATGGTGATGAAGTCGACGTCGGCCGTGCGCAGGTCGTCCATCAACTGCAGGACCTCCTCGCGCTCCTCGCCGAGACCCACCATGATGCCCGACTTGGTGAAGATCTCGGCGTCGAGTTCCTTGACCCGCTGCAACAGCCGGATCGAATGGAAATAGCGCGCGCCGGGACGGACCTTGAGATAGTTGCCCGGCACCGTCTCCAGATTGTGGTTGAAGACGTCGGGCTTGGCCGCGACCACCACCTCGAGCGCCCCGTCCTTCCTGAGGAAGTCCGGCGTCAGCACCTCGATGGTGGTCTTCGGCGAGCGGGCGCGGATGGCGCGGATGGTGCGGGCGAAGTGCTCGGCGCCACCGTCGTCGAGGTCGTCACGATCGACCGAGGTGACGACGACGTGGGAGAGCCCGAGCTTCTCCACCGCGATCGCCACGTTCTCCGGTTCGTCGGCGTCGAGCGGGTTCGGCTTGCCGGTGGCGACGTTGCAGAAGGCGCAGGCGCGGGTGCAGGTCTCGCCCATGATCATGAAGGTCGAATGCTTCTTCGACCAGCACTCGCCGATGTTGGGGCAGCTCGCCTCCTCGCACACCGTGACGAGCTTGTTGTCGCGGACGATCTTCTGCGTCTCGTTGTAGACCGGCGAACCGGGCGCCTTGACGCGGATCCAGGCGGGTTTGCGCGCGATCGGCTGATCGGGCCGATGCGCCTTCTCCGGATGACGGACCTTCTCGGCGGTGGGGCGCTTGCCCCCGAGCGTGTCGACCAGATTGACCAACGGAAGACCTCCTGGAGACCGCCCCCGGGACGGCACTCGGCGTTGATATCGTTCGGCGGACGGCCGGGCAAGCCGGCCGCGCCTCAGGGCGTCGCCACCCGCCGGCCGTCGCGCACGACGATCGGGGCTTTGGGACGGCCCTTGCCGTCGAGCGGCACCTCGAGCGTCGCCGCCGCCTCGTCGGTGAGCGGCCGCTCGAGCCCGAGCGAGCCGACGAAGCCCGCTTGCGTCCAGGAGACCGGCATCGGGCCGCCCTCCGCTTCGTAGACCAGCACCGACCAGCCCTTGGGCGGGACGATGCGCAGCTGATGGACGATCCGCCCGCCGCCGCAATCAGACCGGGAGATCTCCCAGCGTCCGCCCTTGCCGGCGAAGCCGTGGCTCGTCACCTCCGACGGGCAGAGATCGCGCTCCATCCACGTCTTCATCAGCGGCGGCGCCGCGAGCACCACCACCGCGACGACGATGATGAGGCCGAGGACGATGCGGCTGCGCCGGTTCACCCCCGGCTTCACCTCGGTCGTCCCGCTCGTCTCGGGGGCATTCATCGAACCACTCCTCCGGTGTCGGACGGGGCGACGCATCGCCCCGGCGACCTCAGATATGGATGGCGCGGCCTTCCGAGTCGAGCACCGCCTCGTGCATCATCTCCGACAGGGTCGGATGCGGGAACACCGTGTGGATGAGATCCTCCTCGGTGGTCTCGAGGTTCATCGCAACGACGTAGCCCTGGATCAGCTCGGTCACCTCCGCGCCGATCATGTGCGCGCCGAGGAGACGGCCGGTCTTCTTGTCGAAGACCACCTTGAGCATGCCCTCGGGCTCACCGAGCGCGATCGCCTTGCCGTTGCCCATGAAGGGGAAACGCCCGACCTTGACCTCGAAGCCGGCCTCCTTGGCCTTCGCTTCGGTGTAGCCGACCGACGAGACCTGCGGCTGCGAATAGGTGCAGGCCGGGATCTTGAGCTTGTCCATCGGATGCGGGTGCTTGCCGGCGATCGCCTCGACGCAGATGATGCCCTCGTGCTCACCCTTGTGGGCGAGCATCGGCGGCCCGGCGACGTCGCCGATGGCGTAGAGGCCCGGCACGTTCGAACGGCCGTACGCGTCGATGACGACGCAGCCCCGCTCGGTCTTCACGCCGAGCTTCTCGAGCCCGAGGTTCTCGACGTTGCCGACGACGCCGACCGCCGAGATCACCCGATCGACGATGATCTCGCGCCGCACCCCGGCCTTGTCCTCGAGCGTCGCGGTGACGCTGTCGGCGTGGCGGACGAGGCCGAGCACCTTGGTGCCGACGTGGATCTTCAGCCCCAGCTTCTCGAAGCTCTTCTTGGCGAAGGCCGAGATCTCCGCGTCCTCGACCGGCAGCACCCGCTCCATCACCTCGACCACCGTCACGTCGACGCCGAGGGCGTTGTAGAACGACGCGAACTCGATGCCGATGGCGCCCGAACCGACCACCAGCATGGTCTTCGGCAGGGTCTTCGGCACCATCGCGTCGAAATAGGTCCAGACGAGCTTGCCGTCGGGCTCGAGCCCGGGGAGGACGCGCGGGCGGGCGCCGGTCGCCAGAATGATGTGCTTCGCCGCGTATTCGCCGCCGCCGAGCGCCCCCTTCGGTGCTCCGTCGGTGCCGGTGACGACGATCCGGCCGGGAGCGGTGAGGATCGCCTTGCCCCAGATCACGTCGACCTTGTTCTTCTTCAGGAGGAAGCCGACGCCGGTGGCGAGCTGGCCGGAGACCCCGCGCGAGCGCTTGACGATCGCCTCGAGGTCGAAGGTCGGGTTGTCGACCTTCAGGCCGAAGGCGGCAGCGTGTTTCATGAACTGGAAGATCTCGGCCGAGCGCAGCAGCGCCTTGGTCGGGATGCAGCCCCAGTTGAGGCAGATGCCGCCGAGGTGCTTGGCCTCGACGATCGCCGTCTTGAAGCCGAGCTGCGCCGCACGGATGGCGGTGACGTAGCCGCCGGGACCGGCGCCGATGACGATGACGTCGTATTGAGACATGGAGTGCTCTCCGTCCTCGCGTCGCTGCGGGCTACCCGCCTCGACGGTCAATCAGGGTCGTCGGCCTCGCCGCCCGCTTCCCCCTCCCCCTCGCGGGGAGGGTGGCCCGCTCGCGACGAGCGGGTCGGGTGGGGTCGGTTCAACGAGTCGCGGCATTGTTGGAAGATCGCCTCGACCACCCCGTCGAGGTTCTCGACCACGTCCGAATTCCAAAATCTCAGAACGCGATATCCGCGTTCACTCGGCGACGCACTGCGATCCACATCGCGCGCCGCGGTGTCTCCGGCGTGCTTGGCCGCCGTCGAGTTCTATCAACCGACCGGCCCGACTGCCGACGAAGACGCCGAGAAGGCGGGGCGCTTCCGCACCCCCCCTTCTCCCCTTGCGGGAGAAGGTGCCCCGAAAGGGCGGATGAGGGGGCGCCGCAAAGCGGCAACCGGGCGGGTCCGCAGGCGCTGCGCCGGACGAGAGGTCCTGCCCCCTCATCCGGCCTTCGGCCACCTTCCCCCGCAAGGGGAAAGGGCCTTCCCGGGCTCACGCCGTGCGTCCCTTCGCCGGTCACGCCGTGGCGGCGTCCCGGAGAAACGGGAGGACCGACGGCCGTCGCCTCACACCAGCATGCCCATCGGGTTCTCGATCAGCGCCTTGAACGCCGCCAGGAACTCCGCGCCGAGCGCACCGTCGACCGCGCGGTGGTCGGTCGACAACGTCACGGTCATCACGGTCGCGACCGCCGGAGCGCCGCCCTTGACCACCACCCGCTTCTCGCCGGCGCCGACCGCCAGGATCGTCGCATGCGGCGGGTTGATGATCGCGGCGAAGTCCTTGATGCCGAACATGCCGAGGTTGGAGACGGCGGTGGAGCCGCCCTGATACTCCTCCGGCTTCAGCTTGCGGGCCTTGGCGCGGGCGGCGAAGTCCTTCATCTCGTTGGAGATCGCCGTGATGGTCTTGGCTTCCGCCTTGCGCACCACCGGCGTGATCAGGCCGCCCGGGATCGACACCGCGACGCCGACGTCGGAGTGCTTGTGCTTCAGCATCGCGTCGCCGGTCCAGGTGACGTTGGCGTCGGGCACCCGCTGGAGGGCCACCGCCATCGCCTTGATGACGAAGTCGTTGACCGAGACCTTGTAGGCCGGCTTGCCGTCCTTGACCGGGGCCGCCGCGTTGATCTGCTCGCGCAGGGCGAGCAGCGCGTCGAGCTCGGTGTCGACCGTCAGGTAGAAGTGCGGCACCGTCAGCTTCGATTCCATCAGCCGCTTGGCGATGGTCTTGCGCATGCCGTCGTGCGGAATGACCTCATAGGAGCCCGGCTCGAACATCTTGAGGATGGTCTCGTCCGACGCCCCGGTCGGCAGCGCCACCGGCGCGGCGGCGGGCTTCGGCGCCGGGGCCGGAGCCGCGGCGGCGGGAGCGGGCGCCCCGGCCTTGGCGGTGCCGGCGGCCGCGGCGGTCTCGACGTCCTTCAGGACGATGCGGCCGCGCGGACCGGAGCCGGCGATCTTCGAAAGATCGAGCCCCTTCTCCTTCGCCACCCGACGGGCGAGCGGCGAGGCGAAGATGCGGTCGCCGGACGCGGCGACGGGCGCCGGGCCGGCGGCGACCGGGGCAGCAGCGACCGGAGCCGGCGCGGCAGCGGCGACCGGCGCCGCGGCGGGAGCCGGAGCGGCCTTCGGCGCCGGCGCGGCAGCGGCGGTGGCGTCCTCGCCCTCGGCCGCGATCACCGCGATCGGCGTGTTGACGGCGACGTCCTGGGTGCCGGCCGGCACCAGGATGGCGGCGAGCGTCCCCTCGTCGACCGCTTCCACTTCCATGGTCGCCTTGTCGGTCTCGATCTCGGCGATGACGTCGCCGGACTTGACGGTGTCGCCGACGGCCTTCAGCCACTTGGCGAGATTGCCCTTCTCCATGGTCGGAGACA
>ERZ1645187.292-NODE-292-length-48130-cov-95.520562_pt1 | contig 48130 bp, 39 predicted proteins | sample MGYA00575352_ERZ1645187 | MGnify/ENA primary metagenome ERZ1645187 (study PRJEB40837, sample SAMN11349314) | freshwater sediment metagenome | isolation source: river sediment | host: Sediment | place: India: Wazaribad , New Delhi | collected 2017-02-21 ... | reverse complement strand
AGCGCCATCTCGTTGGCGTCGATGATCGTGTCGGCGAGCCCGCCGACCCGGGTGACCAGCGGGATCGCGCCGTAGCGCAGCGCGCAGAGCTGGGTGAGCCCGCAGGGCTCGAACCGCGACGGAACCATCAGCACGTCCGACCCGGCCTGGATCATGTGCGCCAGCCCCTCGTCGTAGCCGATGATGCAGGCGACCCGACCCGGATGGGCGGTTGCGGCGCGGCGGAAACCGTCGACGAGGTCGCGATCGCCCGAGCCGAGCAGCGCCAGCTGCCCACCGGCGGCGAGGATCGCCTCGATCCCCTCGAGCACCATGTCGAGGCCCTTCTGCCAGGAGAGCCGGCTGACCACTCCGAAGATCATCGCCTTCGAATCGACCCGGAGCCCCATCCGCCGCTGCAGCGCCGCCTTGTTCGGCCGGCGCGACGACGGCGACGCGGCGTCGAAATGGGCGGCGATCAACGGGTCGGTCGCCGGGTTCCACACCTCGGTGTCGATGCCGTTGAGAATGCCCGAGACCACCCCGGAGCGCCCCTGGAGCAGGCCGGAGAGCCCCATGCCGCCCTCGCCGGTGCGGATTTCGGCGGCATAGGTCGGCGACACGGTGGTGACCCGGTCGGACATCCTGAGCCCGGCCTTCAGGAAGCCGATGGTGTCGTAGTACTCGACCCCGTCGACGCCCCAGGAATAGTCCGGCAGCCCCAGCGCCCCGAGCATCTCCTTGGGATACTGGCCCTGGAAGGCGAGGTTGTGGATCGTCGCCACCGTCCCCGGCCGCTTGCGCCCGTCGTATTCGAGATAGGCGGCGGTGAGCCCGGTCTGCCAGTCGTGTGCATGCACCACCGCCGGATGGAACCCGCCCGCCCCTTCGATGCCGATCTGTGCCGCGACGCGCGCCAGCGCGGCGAAGCGGAAGGGATTGTCCGGCCAGTCCTCGCCGTCGGCGTCGTGATAGGGATTGCCCGGCCGGTCGTAGAGATGCGGCGCGTCGATGACGAAGAGATCGAGCCCGCCGCCGCGCGCCGCCAGCACCTTGGCCGGCCCACCGAAGAGATCGGCGATCTTCGCGACCACCTTCGGCTTCTCCAGCGCCGCCTTCACCGCCGGATAGCCCGGCACCAGCGTGCGTACCGCCACGCCCTCGGCCGCCAGCGCGCCCGGCAGCGCGCCCGCCACGTCGGCGAGCCCCCCGGTCTTGACCAGCGGATAGACCTCGGAGACGACCGAGAGCACCTCCAGCGCCGACATCGGATCCCTCACTCGCCCAGGCGTTCGATCATCGGTCGGGTGATCAGGCAGATGCCCTTCTCCGACCGGCGGAAGCGCTTGGCGTCGAGTTCGGGGTCCTCGCCGACCACCAGCCCATCGGGAATGGTGACGCGTGCATCGACCACCACGTCGCGCAGCCGGCAGCCGCGGCCGACCGTCGACTGCGGCAGGATGACGGTGTTCTCGACCATCGAATAAGAGTTCACCCGCACCCCGGTGAAGAGGAGCGACCGCTTCAGGAAGGCGCCCGAGACGATGCAGCCGCCCGACACCAGCGAGGAGACCGCCGAGCCGCGCCGCCCGTCGATGTCGTGGACGAACTTCGCCGGCGGGGTGATCTCGCCATAGGTCCAGATCGGCCATTCGCTGTCGTAGAGATCGAGCTCGGGCACCACGTCGGTGAGGTCGATGTTGGCCTCCCAATAGGCGTCGACCGTACCGACGTCGCGCCAATAGGGCACCTGCTCCGAGCGCGAGCGGACGCACGACTTGGAGAAGTGGTGGGCGACCGCCTTACCGTGCTTGACGATGTAGGGAATGATGTCCTTGCCGAAGTCGCGGCTGGAATGCGGATCGGCGGCGTCGCGCTCCAACTGGTCCCACAGGAACTGCGCCTCGAAGACGTAGATGCCCATCGACGCGAGGCAGCGGTCGGGATTGCCGGGCATGGTCGGCGGGTTCTTGGGCTTCTCGACGAAGGAGACGATGCGGTCGTTCTCGTCGACGTGCATCACGCCGAAGCCCTTCGCCTCCTCCTTGGTGACCTCGAGACAGCCGATGGTCACGTCGGCACCCTGCTCGACGTGCTGCTGCAGCATCTTCTCGTAGTCCATCTTGTAGATGTGATCACCCGCCAGGATGATCATGTACTTCGGCCCGCTGTCGCGGATGATGTCGAGGTTCTGCCACACCGCGTCGGCGGTGCCGGCGTACCACGCCTCTTCCGAGACGCGCTGCGACGCCGGCAGGATGTCGAAGGTCTCGTTGCGCTCGGGGCGCAGGAAGTTCCAGCCGCGCTGCAGATGGCGGATCAGCGAATGCGCCTTGTACTGGGTGGCGACGCCGAAGCGGCGGATGCCCGAGTTGAGCGCGTTCGACAGGGCGAAGTCGATGATCCGCGACTTGCCGCCGAAATAGACCGCGGGCTTGGCGCGCCGGTCGGTCAGTTCCATCAGTCGCGACCCTCGTCCACCGGCCAGCACATAGGCCATGGCATGGCGCGACAGCGGCGCGGTCGATGCGGTCCTGGTCGGCGCCATCGTCGGCATCGTGTTCATTCTTCGCCCTCCCGAAGTCCGTCCTTCGTTTCTCTCGGTCTCACTCGCCGGCCCACTCGAAGATCACCGTCGCCAGCGGCGGGATCAGGATCGAGGCGGAGGCCGGCATTCCATGACTCTCCTCGGAGGTGGCGCGGATCTCGCCGCCGTTGCCGAGGTTCGACCCGCCGTAGCAGGCCGCATTGGTGTTGACGACCTCGCGCCAGCGCCCGGGCATCGGGAAGCCGAGGCGATAGAAGTCGCGCGGCACCGGCGTGAAGTTGGAGACGACCAGAACCGGCTTGTCGCCCCATTCGCCGAAGCGGCAGAAGGCGTAGACCGATTGATCCCGGTCTTCCACCACGACCCAGCGGAACCCTTCGGGCTCGCAGTCCCGCGCGGAGAGAGCCGGCACGCCGCGGTAGACCGCGTTGAGATCGCGGATCAGGTTCTGCAGTCCCTTGTGCTCGGCGTGCGCGGTCAGGTGCCAGTCGAGCCCCTTGTCGTGGTTCCACTCCGCCCACTGGCCGAACTCCTGGCCCATGAACAGGAGCTTCTTGCCCGGATAGGCCCACATCAGCCCGTAGTAGGCCCTGAGCGTCGCGAACTTCTGCCAATGGTCGCCGCTCATCTTGCCGATCAGCGATCCCTTGCCGTGCACCACCTCGTCGTGGCTGAGCGGCAGGACGAAGTTCTCGGCGAAGGCGTAGAGCAGGCCGAAGGTGATCTGGTCGTGATGCCAGCGGCGGTGCACCGCCTCCTTCTGCATGTAGGTCAGGGTGTCGTGCATCCACCCCATGTTCCACTTGAAGCCGAAACCGAGGCCCCCGGCGAAGGTCGGATGCGACACGCCCGGCCACGCGGTCGATTCCTCGGCGATGGTGATCGCCCCGTCGCCGCGCTCGTAGACGAGCTCGTTGACCCGCTTCAGGAACGCCACCGCCTCGCGATTGTCGCGCCCGCCGTCCTCGTTGGGCAGCCACTCGCCCTCCTTCCTCGAATAGTCGAGGTAGAGCATCGAGGCGACCGCATCCACCCGCAGCCCGTCGATGTGGTAGCGGTCGAGCCAGAACAGCGCGTTGGCGGCGAGCATCGACACCACCTCGGCACGGCCGAAGTCGTAGATCGCCGTGTTCCAGTCGGGATGGAAGCCGCGCCGCGGATCGGCATGCTCGTAGAGCGGCCCGCCGTCGAACTCCCTGAGGCCGTGCTCGTCGGTCGGGAAATGCGCCGGCACCCAGTCGAGGATGACGCCGAGCCCAGCGGCGTGGGCCTTGTCGACGAACCGGGCGAATCCCGCCGGATCGCCGTGTCGCCGCGTCGGCGCGAAGAGGCCGATCGGTTGATAGCCCCACGAGGCGTCGAGCGGGTGTTCGGAGATCGGCAGCAGTTCGAGATGGGTGAAGCCGAGGTCCGCCACATAGGACACCAGCCGCTCGGCGAGCTCGTCCCAGGTCAGGAACCGCCCGTCCTCGCCGCGATCCCACGACCCGAGATGGACCTCGTAGACCGACATCGGCCGCCGCCGCGCGTCGCCCGGCCGTGCCGCCATCCAGGCGTCGTCGGTCCACACGAAGTCGTCGATCTTGGCCACCACCGAGGCGGTCGACGGCCGCATCTCGCCGGCGAAGCCGAAGGGATCGGCCTTGAGCGGCAGGAGCCGCCCGTCCGCCGAGACGATCTCGTACTTGTAGGCCGTGCCGACACCGACGCCCGGCGCGAAGATCTCCCAGATGCCGCTGTCGATGCGCTTGCGCATCTGATGGCGCCGGCCGTCCCAGGCGTTGAAGTCGCCGACCACCGACACCCGCGCCGCATTCGGCGCCCACACCGCGAAGCTGACGCCTTCGATCCCCTCGTGGATCATCGGCTGAGCCCCCAGCCGTTCGTAGAGGGTGCGGTGAGTGCCCTCGAGCAGCAGGTGGTCGTCGAGCGGGCCGAGGACGGTCGAGAAGGAATAGGGATCGACCAGATCCCAGGACGCGGCGCGATTGGACGCCTTCAGCCGATAGGCCGGCCGATCCTTCGATCCGGCCCAGGGTTCGACCACGCCCTCGAAGAAGCCGGCGTCGTGACGCCGCTCGAGCTTGGCGAGCGTCTCGCCCGCCTCGTCGATCACCTCGAGCAGTTCGGCATGCGGCACGAAGGCCCGGACGACCGGCGCCGCCTCCGTTCCGTGACGCCCGAGCACCGCGAAGGGATCGCCGTGGCGCCCTCCGACGATCGCATCGACGTCCGATTGGGCCGCTCTCCACATCCGGTCGCTCATCGCGCCCCCCGTTCGACGTCGCGGCAGGGAGGGGTTCCTTCCTCGCCGGACGTGCCTGTCAGGGACCGGAGCCCCGTGGGGCTCGCGGCCGCCATGTCGCCGACCGATTCTCGGTCAGCGCGCCGACACCGGATAGACCGGGACATTCCAGATGTCCTCGGCGTACTCGGCGATCGTCCGATCGGACGAGAACCACCCCATGTGCGCGGTGTTGAGAGCCGCCGACCGCCGCCACGCCGCCTTGTCCCGCCACTTGCGGAACACGGCGCGCTGGGTGGCGTAGTAGCTCTCGAAGTCCGCCGTCACCATGAAATAGTCGTGATGTGTCAGTGCGTCGACCAGGGGCTTGTACCGATCGGGTTCCCCCGGAGAGAAGACGCCGGAGCCGATCGCATCGAGCACCTCGGCCAGGATCGCCGACTTGGCGATCGCCTCACGCGGGTCGTACCCCTGCGCGCGCTTGGCCGCCACCTCTTCCGCCGTCATGCCGAAGATGAAGATGTTGTCGTCGCCGACATGCTCCTTCATCTCGACGTTGGCGCCGTCGAGCGTGCCGATGGTGAGCGCTCCGTTGAGGCCGAACTTCATGTTGCCGGTGCCCGACGCCTCCATGCCGGCGGTCGAGATCTGCTCGGAGAGATCGGCGGCCGGAATGATCTGTTCGGCGAGGCTGACGTTGTAGTTCGGCAGGAACACCACCTTGAGCAGGCCGCGCAGCGTCGGGTCGGTGTTGACCACCTTGGCGACGTCGTTGGCGAGCTTGATGATCAGCTTGGCCTGGGCGTAGGAGGCCGCCGCCTTGCCGGCGAAGATCTTCACCCGCGGGATCCAGTCGCGCGTCGGCTGCGCCCGCATCGCGTCGTAGACGGCGATCGTCTCGAGGATGTTGAGCAGCTGCCGCTTGTACTCGTGGATGCGCTTGATCTGCACGTCGAACAGCGCCTGCGGATCGACCTTGACCTCCAGCCGATCGCGGATGACCCGCGCCAGCCGCTCCTTGTTGAGGAGCTTCACCGCGGCGAAGCGATCCTGGAATGCCGCATCGTCGGCGAAGGCCGCGAGCTTCGGAAGTTCCTTCTCGTCGTCGAGCACTCGCGGCCCGAGCGTCTCCACCAGCAGGTGCTTCAACCCCGGGTTCGACTGGTGCAGCCAGCGGCGGAAGGTGATGCCGTTGGTCTTGTTCACGATCCGGTTCGGATAGGCGATGTTGAGGTCGTGGAAGACCGTGACCTTCATCAGGTCCGAATGCAGCGCCGAGACGCCGTTGACCTTGTGGCTGCCGAGATAGGCGAGATGGCCCATCCTGACCCGCCGGCCACCCTGTTCGTCGATGATCGACAGCGCCGAGAGGAGCCCACCGTCGACGTCGCCGCGCTTCTTCATCTCGTCGAGATGCAGCGCGTTGGCGAGATAGATGATCTGCATGTGGCGCGGCAGCAGCCGTTCCAGCAGCGGCACCGGCCAGGTCTCGAGCGCCTCGGGAAGCAGCGTGTGGTTGGTGTAGGAGAACGTCCCCACCGTCATCTTCCACGCCGTCTCCCATTCGACGTCGTGGATGTCGACCAGGATGCGCATCATCTCGGCGACCGCGATCGCCGGATGGGTGTCGTTGAGCTGGATCGCCACCTTCTCCGGCAGCGTCGTGATGTCGCTGTGCTGGTTGAGGTGCCGCCGGATCAGGTCCTGCAGCGACGCCGAGGCGAAGAAGAACTCCTGCCGAAGCCGCAGCTCCTGGCCCGCCGGAGTCGCATCCGACGGATAGAGCACCTTGGAGATGGCTTCCGCCTTGACCCGCGCCGCCGCCGCGCCGACGTGGTCGCCGGCGTTGAAGGCGTCGAGCCGCATCGGGTCCTGGGCCTTGGCCGACCACAGACGCAGCGTGTTCACGTGATGCCCGCGCCAGCCGACGATCGGCGTGTCGAAGGCGACCGCCATCACCGTCTCGGCCGGACGCCAGTCGTGGCGCACCGTGCCGTCGCGGTCGGTCATCGCCTCGACCCAGCCGCCGAAGCCGATCGGATAGGCGACCTCGGGACGGGCGAACTCCCACGGATTGCCGTTGGCGAGCCAGTCCTCCGGATATTCGAGCTGCCAGCCGTCCTTGATGCGCTGGCGGAACAGGCCGTGGTCGTAGCGGATGCCGTAGCCGTAGGCGGCGATCGACAAGGTCGCCATGCTCTCCATGAAGCAGGCGGCGAGGCGCCCGAGGCCACCGTTGCCCAGTGCCGCGTCGGGCTCCACGTCCTTGAGATGATCGAGGTCGACCCCGAGTTCGGCCAGCGCCGCGCGCACCGTCTCGGTCATCTCGAGATTGCCGAGCGCGTCGAACAGCAGCCGGCCGATGAGGAACTCGAGGCTCAGGTAGTAGACCCGCTTCTCGTCTTCCCGATAGGTCTTGGTGGTCGAGTCGATCCAGCGATCGACGATCTCGTCGCGAACCGCCAAGGCCGTCGCCACGAACCAGTCGTGCTTCGACGCCACCAGCGGGTTCTTGCCGACCGCATACTTGAGCTTCTCGACGATCGCCTCGCGCACGAAGGCAACGCCGGGCGGTGTCGTCTGCGAGCCCGCCGTGTTCTCGACTGCCGGATGATCCATCATGCTCGATCCTTCCTCGGGCGCCGGCCTCACGGGCCGCCACCCGCGATCCGATGCGACTCCCCACCATCGTCGTCAGAGGCATCGATGGCACGGTTCGAACAGTGAATGCAATTCCGATACCGCCTCGCGCCCGTCCCCCGGGGCGTCGCATCGCAGCCGATGCGAGGGGGCGGGCGCGGGGCGATCCCGCGACTCAGTTCTGCGGATGGGCGGCGCGCCAGTTCCGCATGAAGGCGAAGGCCTCGTCGATGAGATGGGGCGTGTGCTTGCCCGGCGATTCCCTGAGCGCCCGCTCGTAATATTCGGTCAGCGCCGGACGCCAGATCGGGTGGGCGCACTTCTCGATGACCTGCTTGGCCCGGCTCTTCGGGCTGAGGCCTCGCAGGTCGGCGATGCCCTGTTCGGTGACGATCACCTGGACGTCGTGCTCGGTGTGGTCGACGTGGGTGACCATCGGCACGATGCACGAGATCGCGCCGTCCTTGCGCGACGACGGCGTCATGAAGATCGAAATATAGGCATTCCGCGCGAAGTCGCCCGAGCCGCCGATACCGTTCATGATCGCCGACCCGGCGATGTGGGTCGAATTGACGTTGCCGTAGATGTCGGCCTCGATCATACCGTTCATGGCGATGATGCCGAGGCGGCGGATGATCTCCGGATGGTTGGAGATCTCCTGCGGGCGCAGGATGATCCGCTCCTTGTAGTAGTCGATGTTGTCGAGGAATTCCGCCATCGCCGCATCCGACAGCGACAGTGCGGTCGACGACGCCATCGACAGCTTGCCCGACTTCAACAGCCGCAGCATGCCGTCCTGGAGCACTTCCGTGTAGGCCGACATGTCCTCGAACGGCGCATCCTCGAGCCCGGCCATCACCGCGTTGGCGATGTTGCCGACACCCGACTGCAGCGGCAGCAGGTTCTCAGGCAGACGCCCGGCCTTCACCTCGTGCGAGAAGAAGTCGATGATGTGCCCGGCGATCAGCTTGGAGGTCTCGTCCGGCGGCGCGAAGTCGTTGTTGCGGTCGTGCGCATGGGTCTCGACCACCGCGACGATCTTGTCCGGATCACAGTGGAAATAAGGAACGCCGATGCGATCGGAGGCATGGATCATCGGGATCGGCCGGCGATGCGGCGGCCGATCGGTGCCGTAGTAGATGTCGGCCATGCCGTCGAGCGCCAGGCTCTGCCAGGAGTTGACCTCGAGGATGATCTTGTCGGCCTGATCGATCCACGTCTTGTTGTTGCCGATCGAGGTCGAGGGGATCAGCCGCCCGTCGGGCATCACCCCCGCCACTTCGATCACCGCGTAGTCGAGATGGCCGAGGAAGCCGAACCAGGCGTACTGCGCCACATGGCTGAGATGGATGTCGGTGTATTCCATCTCGCCGGCGTTGATGCGCTTGCGGCAGTGCGGATCCGACTGATAGGGCAGCCGCATGTTGATGGCGTCGGCCTTGGCCAGCGCCCCGTCGAGTTCCGGCGCCGTCGAGGCACCCGTCCACACCGAGATCTTGAAGGGCTCGCCGTGGGCGTGCGCCGCCTCGATGCGGTGCGCCAGTTCCAGCGGCACCTCCTTCGGGTGCCCCGAACCGGTGAAACCGCTCATTCCGACGCGCGCTCCCGTCGGGATCAGCGCAGCGGCTTGCTTCGCGGACATGATCTTGGAGATCAGCGTCGGGCACATGACGCGGGAGTGCAGGGGAGCGGCGTTCATCGACTGTCGGGCCTTCTCGCATTCGTCGATCCGGTCGTCCGGGGCACGGCCGCGCGGGCCTCTGCTCCGATCCGGATCGGTCCGCCGGTCCACGGCGGCTTCGGCGCTGCGTAACCCCTTGTGCAACGCAGCGAAAGTCCGAAGAAAGACGTGCGGATTCTCCCCGCCCCACCCCGGACGCTCGATCGAAGATGAAGTCTAAAGCTCTGATATGAAAAAAGGATGAGTGCCCCGCGGGTTGCCGGAACTGATATTTCTCCACACCCCTGCAATGCACCGTGCTCGGACCAGCCATGCGATTTCGGCGCGCGGGAGGAGATCCGCGCACGGCAGCCCACCGCACCGCACTCGGACGGCCGCTTCACATGGCGAAACTGGTGCCGCATCCGCAGGTCGCGGTGGCGTTCGGGTTCTTCATCTTGAACGCCTGCCCCATCAGGTCGTCGACGAAGTCGAGTTCGGAGCCCTGCAGATATTCGGCGGAGATGCCGTCGATCACCACCGTGGCGCCGTCCTTCTCGATGACGATGTCGTCGTCGCCGCGCTCGGTGGTGAGCGCGAAGCCGTAGGAGAAGCCGGAACAGCCGCCGCCGGAGACCGAGATCCGCATGAAGGTGCCCTCCGGCTCGTCGGAGGTGACGAAGCGGATGCGCGCCGCGGCGGCCGCGGTGACGGTGATCGGGGTTGCGGTCTCGCTCATCGCGGTCGGAGCCTTTCGCGCGGCACGGACGGTCGGGCCGTCACGTGCTTGAAACAGGGGAAACGTGAGGATCAAGTACGCCGCCGTGGCGCGGATTCAAGTCCGTGAGTCGGGCAGAGCGCGCGAAGAGAGGGCAATCGAGGTGTCGGATCTCACCCGTCGCATCGGTCTGGGCGGCGAACCGCGGGCGCCGTGGGCGGTCCACCCGACGACGTCGCGCGGCCGTCTCTTCCCCGAGAGCCCCAGCCCGACCCGCACGCCGTTCCAGCGCGACCGCGACCGCATCGTCCATTCGACCGCCTTCCGCCGCCTCGCCCACAAGACCCAGGTCTTTCTCTATCACGAGGGCGACCACTTCCGGACCCGGCTGACCCATACCATCGAGGTCGCCCAGATCGCCCGGGCACTCGCCCGCGCCTTCCGCCTCGACGAGGATCTCACCGAGGCCCTGGCGCTCGGCCACGACCTCGGCCACACCCCCTTCGGCCACGCCGGCGAGCGCGCCATGGAGCGCGCCATGGCCGACTTCGGCGGCTTCGACCACAACGCCCAGACGCTGCGCATCGTGACGAAACTCGAGCGCCGCTACGCCGATTTCGACGGCCTCGATCTCGCCTGGGAGACGCTCGAGGGTCTGGTCAAGCACAACGGCCCGCTCACCGACGGCGCCGGCCGCCCGCTCGCCCCCGCCCACGGCCAGCACGCCGCCCCGACCGAACTTCCCTATGCCATCCGCGAATACGCCGCCCGTCAGGACCTCTGGCTGTGGAGTTGGCCGAGCCTCGAGGCGCAATGCGCCGCGATCGCCGACGACATCGCCTATGATGCCCACGACATCGACGACGGCCTGCGCGCCGGCCTGCTCGACCTCGCGGAACTCGCCGAGGTGCCGCTGGTCGGCTCCATCCTGCGCGAGGTCGCCGATCGCCACCCCGGCCTCGAGCAGCCGCGCTTCCGGCAGGAGGTGATCCGCCGCATCATCACGCGCATGGTCGAGGACGTCATCGCCTCGAGCCTCGCCCGGCTGGAGGACCACCTCCCCAGCTCCTCCGACGACGTCCGCAACGCCGGCCGGGCGTTGATCGCCTTCTCGCCGGAGATGCGTGAGGCGGATCGACAAATCAAACGCTTCCTCTTCCGCACCGTCTACCGCTCAGAGACCGTGATGGTGCAGATGCGCGCGGCGGAGAAGGTCGTGGAGACGCTGTTCTCGGCCTATTTGGGCGCGCCCGGCGAGCTGCCGGCGGAGTGGCGCCGCGATCTCGCCCCCTCCGACCGCCCTCGCCTCGCCCGCCGCGTCTGCGACTACATCGCCGGCATGACCGACCGCTTCGCCCTGTTGGAGCATCGGCGTCTGGCGGGCGGAACGCCCGAGATCGGGTGAGGTGGGGCTCACGGGGGCGCACCCTACGGGCGACGCGCCCGTTTGACGCCTCATCCGATCTGGTATAGCTCGCGGGCACGTTTTCCGGCGCTTCCGGCCGTCCCGGCCGTGGAGGTGCCCCACTCTTCCGAAATCGGAGCGATCCACCCATGGACATCTTCGCCGACTTCGACCGGCGCGTCGCCGCCGCCATTGCCCGGCTCGGCTGGACCGCCGCCGACGGTTCCGCCCTCGACCTCTCCCGCGTCGTCGTCGAGCCGCCGCGCGACGCCGCCAACGGCGACCTCGCCGTCAACGCCGCCATGGTTCTGGCCAAGCAGATGGGCAAGAACCCGCGGGCGCTGGCGATCGAGCTGATGGGCGAACTCGCCGCCGATCCGGACGTCGCCGAGACCGAGGTCGCCGGTCCCGGCTTCCTCAATCTGCGTCTGAAGCCGTCCTGCTGGGCCGCCTTCCTCGCCGAGGTGGTCACCGCCGGCACCGAATTCGGCCGCGGCGCGGCGAAGCCCGGCAAGGTCAACGTCGAATACGTCTCGGCCAACCCGACCGGCCCGATGCACGTCGGCCACTGCCGCGGCGCCGTCGTCGGTGACGCGCTGGCCAATCTGCTCGCCTTCGCCGGCCACGACGTCACCAAGGAATATTACATCAACGACGCCGGCGCCCAGGTCGACGTCCTCGCCCGCTCCGCCCACCTGCGCTACCTCGAGGCGCTCGGCGACGACATCGGCGAGATCCCCGAGGGTCTCTATCCCGGCGACTATCTGAAGCCGGTCGGCGCGGCGCTGGTCGAGGAGTTCGGGGCGACCCTGAAGGGCCGGCCGGAGAGCGAGTGGCTGGCGATCGTCCGCAAGCGGGCGATCGACGCCATGATGGCGATGATCCGCGAGGATCTCGCCGCCCTCAACGTCGTCCACGACGTCTTCTTCTCCGAGAAGAGCCTGCAGATCGGCCCCGCCGGCGATCGGGTGCGTCAGGCGATCGACAAGCTCGCCGACCAGGGCCTGATGTACCAGGGCCGGCTCGAGCCGCCCAAGGGCCAGTTGCCCGAGGACTGGGAAGATCGCGAACAGACCCTCTTCCGCTCGACCGAGTTCGGCGACGACGTCGACAGGCCGCTGATGAAGTCGGACGGCTCCTACACCTATTTCGCCTCCGACATCGCCTACCATTTCGACAAGTTCGACCGCGGCTTCACCACCCAGATCGACATCTGGGGCGCCGACCACGGCGGCTACGTCAAGCGCATGCAGGCGGCGGTGAAGGCGATCTCCGCCGGCAAGGCGGCGCTCGACGTCAAGCTGTGCCAGCTCGTCAAGCTGTTCCGCGCCGGCGAGCCGGTGAAGATGTCGAAGCGCTCCGGCTCCTTCGTCACCCTGCGCGACGTGGTCGAGGAGGTCGGCGTCGACGCGGTGCGCTTCATGATGCTGTTCCGCAAGTCCGACGCGCCGCTCGACTTCGACTTCCAGAAGGTCACCGAGCAGTCCAAGGACAACCCCGTCTTCTACGTCCAGTACGCCCACGCCCGCACCGCGTCGGTGTTCAACCAGGCCCGCGAGCAGCTCCCCGCTCTCGATCTGTCGCCGCAGGGGCTGGCGAAGGCGCCGCTCGAACGCCTCGAAGACGAAGGTGAGATCGGCCTGATGCGCCGCATCGCCCAGTGGCCGCGGGTCGTGGCCGCTGCGGCCGATAGTCACGAGCCGCATCGAATCGCCTTCTATCTGCACGATCTGGCGTCCGAACTGCATGCCCATTGGAACCGGGGCAAGGACCTGCCACAATTACGCTTTGTTAACGTTGACGATTCATTGTCGTCACATGCCCGACTGGCGATGGTGCGTGCCGTCGCTTCCGTACTCGCGTCCGGGCTCGCTATCCTCGGTGTCAAGGCACCCGACGAAATGCGCTGAGGATGCGGGAATGTCGGGCGGAGCATGAGCGTGGGGGGATCCCCCTCCGCGCCCACGAGAGGTCCGTCCGATGTCCGAGCCCCTGCCTCGTCGCCAGCCGCAGTTCGACTTCCCCGCCGACCCGCCGTCGGGTGCGGCGGAGGAATCGCGCCGCGCCGCCCGCCCCGCGATGGACGACCCGCTCGAGGAACTCGCCCGAATCCTCGGCGAAGGGGGCGCCTTCCCCGCACGTCCCGAGACCGCCGACACCCGCCGCGGAGCTCCCACCGCCTCGGCCCGGCCGATGCCGCAACAGCTCTCCGCCCTCGAGGCCGAACTCTTCGACGAACTGCGCGCCTCCGTCACCCCGGACACACGGGTGCGTGGCGAGTTCGAGCGCGAGATCCCCGCGCCGATCCCCCAGCACCCGGTCGACGACCGCGACATCGCCTCGCTGCGCATCGGTTCGGCCCCGCAGCCCGCCGAGCCCGAGCCGCCGCGCTCCGCCGAAGGCACCGAGGCCCAGTGGAGCGACTTCTACGCCTATGACGACGGCGTCGCCGCCGGCTCCTACGACCCGGCCTTCGACCATGCCCCCGCACCGGTCGCCCGCTCGCACGAGGCGGCCACACCCCGCGCGGTGCCCACCTATCCACATCCCACCTTCGACGAATTCGGTCGCGACGAGATCGCCGAGGCCGCCCGCGAGGCCGCGCCGCTGATCGCAGCCGAGCCGCGCATCATGCCCCATTCGCGTGAGGAGGAGCGCGCCGCCGCCCGCCTGCCCCACGAGGAGAGCGGCCGTGGCATGAAGATTGCGATCGCCGCCGTCGCCCTGATGCTGGTCGGCGGCGGGGCGCTCGCCGCCTGGAAGTTCGCCGGCGGCCCCGGCTCCGGCGAGCCGGTCCTGGTGCGCGCCGACGGCAAGCCGCTCAAGACCCTGCCCGACCCGAGCAAGGCGCCGGTCGCCGACGCCTCGCCGGCATTGACCCCGGACGACCCCAAGGCCGCCTCGCGCATCGTCTCCAAGCAGGAGGATCCGGTCGATCAGGTCTCCGGCCGCACGCCGGAAGGCAAGGAGGTCCGCCTCATCAATCCGGGTGCCCAACGCCCGGCGAGCGACGTCCCCCACACCGTGAAGACCGTCGTGGTGCGCCCGGACGGCTCGATCGTCTCCGACGGCACCACGGTGCGCGCGGCCAAGACCGCGACGCCCGATGCCGCCCCGCCCGTCGCCCCCCCCGCCGCGCCGGTCGCCGAGGCCCCGAAGCTCGCGCCGGAGCCGCCGCCGGCCGCCAAGCCGGCTCCTGCGGCACCGCAGGCCGCCGTCCCGCCGGCTCCGGCCGTCGCCCAGCCGGCGGCCCCGCAGGTCAAGACCGTCGCAGTGACGCCGGTCACCGTGCCCAAGCCGACGACCCCGCCCGCTCCGGCGCCCCAGGCGGCCAAGCCCGCTGCGGCGGCGCCCGCCGCGCCGCTCTCGCTCGGCCCGGTGGCGCCGAAGCTCGCGCCCCAGGCCGCACCCGTCCCGGCCCCTGCCCCGGCCGCTCCGAAGCCGGCGACGGTTTCCACGGCCTCTACCCCGACGGCGCCCGCCGCGCCGATCGCGCTCGCTCCGCCCCCGTCGGCGGCCGGCGGCGGCGATTTCATGGTCCAGATCTCGGCCTCCGGCAGCGAGGGCGAGGCCCGCAACTCCTTCGCCGCCGCGCAGCGGAAGTATGGAGCGCTCGCCGGCAAGTCGGTCGACGTCCAGCGCGCCGACCTCGGATCGAAGGGCGTCTTCTACCGCGCCCGCGTCCCTGCCGGATCGCGTGACGAGGCCGCCTCGCTCTGCTCGCAGATCCAGGCCCAAGGCGGTCAGTGCATGGTGGTCAGGCGCTGACCATCGGCATCCCGATCTCCGATCGGCCGGTCGTGGCAGCCCCATGACCGGCCGATCGCGTCTCCCCACCCCACCGGAGCCCGAACATGACAGCCTCCGCCTTCATCTGCGGCGCCTCCGGGCCGACGCTCACGGCCGACGAGATCGCCTTCTTCCGCGACGCCCGGCCCTGGGGCTTCATCCTGTTCAGGCGCAACTGCGAGACGCCCGAGCAGATCCGGGCGCTGACCGCGGCGATGCGCGAGGCGGTCGGCCGCGATGCGCCGATCCTGATCGATCAGGAGGGCGGCCGGGTCCAACGCCTCGGTCCGCCGCAGTGGCCGGCCTACCCGACCGGCCGCACGTACGGCGACGTCTTCGCCCGCTCGCGCGACGAGGGCAGCCGCGCCGCCTGGCTCGGCGCCCGCCTGATGGCCGCCGACCTCCTCGCCCTCGGCATCGACGTCGACTGCCTGCCGGTGCTCGACGTGCCGGTCGAGGGCGCCCACGACGTCATCGGCCACCGCGCCTACGGCGTGACCCCGGACGTCGTCTCCGAACTCGGCCGCGCCGCGGCGGAAGGACTGCTCGCCGGCGGCGTCCTGCCGGTGATCAAGCACATCCCCGGCCACGGCCGCGCCGGCGTCGACAGCCATCATCACCTGCCGGTGGTCGACACCCCGCGCGCCGAATTGGAAGCGACCGACTTCCCGCCCTTCCGCGACGCGGCGGCGATGCCGCTCGCCATGACCGCCCACGTCGTCTACACCGCCCTCGACCCCGACCGGCCGGCGACCACCTCGAAGACGGTGATCGACGAGGTGATCCGCGGCTTCATCGGCTTCGACGGCTGCCTGATGTCCGACGACGTCTCGATGCAGGCGCTCTCCGGCTCGATCGGCGAACGCACCGCCGCCGCGCTCGCCACCGGCTGCGACCTCGCCCTCCACTGCAACGGCGTCCTCGCCGAGATGGTCGAGGTGGCGAAGAATGCCCCCGCCCTCGCCGGCCGTGCCGCCGCCCGCGCCGACCGCGCTCTTTCCGCCCGCCGCCGCCCCGAACCCCTCGACGAAGCCGCCGCCCGCGCGGAGTTCGCCCGATTGACGGCCGCCCCCTCGGTCTGACACACCTCTCCCCGGGCGGGAGAGACGACGGTGGCGGGGAACGAGGCCGAAACGGCGCCGGAGACGCGGGGCACGCAGACGCTGCTGCCACTGCCGCAGCACACGTCCGCGCCGGCCGACGACTGGTCCGAGCCGCCGCGCGACCCCACGGATGCCGAAGAGACGCTGATCGTCGACGTCGCCGGCTTCGAAGGCCCGCTCGATCTCCTGCTGACGCTCGCCCGCAATCAGAAGGTCGACCTCGCCCGCATCTCCATTCTCGCCCTGGTCGACCAGTACCTCGCCTTCGTCGAGCGGGTGCGGGCCCACCGGCTCGAACTCGCCGCCGACTACCTCGTCATGGCGGCGTGGCTCGCCTACCTCAAGTCGCGCCTGCTGCTGCCGAGCCCGCCGGAGGACGACGAACCGACCGGCGAGGAACTCGCCGCCGCCCTCGCCTTCCGCCTGCGCCGGCTGGAGGCGATGCGCGACGCCGCCGCGAAGTTGATGGCCCGCGACCGCCTCGGCCGCGACGTCTTCCCCCGCGGCGCCCCCGAGCCGACGACACTGACGGTGAAGGCCGAGTGGCAGGCGAGCCTCTACGACCTCCTCACCGCCTATGCCTCGCAGCGTCAGCGCTTCATGATCACCTCGGTCCGGGTCGTCGCCCGCGCCGTCTGGGGCCTGCAGGACGCTCGCGAGATCCTGGAGCGCCTCATCGGCCGGATCCCCGACTGGACGCCGATCGAGAGCCTCGTCGCCGACTTCATGACCCCGCAGATGCGCGCCACCGTCCTCGCCTCGACCTTCTCGGCCAGTCTCGAACTGGTGCGCGAGGGCCGCATGGAACTCAGGCAGACCGACGCCTTCGCCCCCCTCCACGCCCGCGCCCGCACGTCCGGACCGGAGGAGGCCCCCCTCGACGACACCCCTGAGGAGACCGGCGCATGAGCGACCTCTTCGACCCCGAAGACGATATCGCCGAACCCGACGCCGAGGAGACGCTCGCCGCCCTGGAACGCCGCACCGCCGGCCGCCGCCTCGTCGAGGCGCTGGTCTTCGCTTCCGCCGAGCCGGTCGCCGAGGCCGACCTCGCCGCCGAGCTGCCCGCCGACCTCGACGTCCGCGCCCTCCTCGCCGAACTCGAGGCCGACTATGCCGGCCGCGGCGTCGAGCTGGTCCGCGTCGCCGGCAAGTGGCATTTCCGCACCGCCGCCGACCTCGCGCCGCGCCTCTCCCGCGAGGTCATCGAGCCGAAGAAGCTCGGCCGCGCCGCACTCGAGGTCCTGGCCATCATCGCCTATCACCAACCCGTGACCCGCGCCGAAATGGAGCAGATCCGCGGCGTGACCATGTCGCGCGGCACCCTCGACGTGTTGCTCGAGACCGGCTGGGTGAAGATGCGCGGCCGCCGGCGCACCCCCGGTCGGCCGGTGACCTGGGGCACCACCGACGCCTTCCTCTCCCACTTCGGCCTCGACACCGTCCAGGACCTCCCCGGGCTCGAGGAACTGAAGGGGGCCGGCCTGCTGGACGGCCAGATTCCACCGGGATTCGCCGTTCCCCTGCCCAACGACCACGACGCGCTGACCAGCGACGAGGACCCGCTCGACGAAGCCGATCTGGTCGAGTTGGCCGCCGCGATCGACCCGGATCGCGACGAGGACGAGGACGAACGCGCCGCCGACTGATCGCCGCCACGGCCCGGCGCGCGGTCCCCCCCGCCCCGCTCGGACCGCGACCCGATGGCCGGGGACGCCCTCTCCCGCGAGGTTGCGGGGGGGTATCCTTTTTGCCATAGTGCACCGCACCGCCGGGGAGCTCGGATCAACGGGCGGCATGTGGAGACGTTGCAATGGGTTCTATGAGCATCTGGCACTGGCTGATCGTGCTGGCCATCGGGTTGCTCCTCTTCGGTGGCAAGGGCAAGATTTCCGACCTGATGGGTGACTTCGCCAAGGGAATCAAGAGCTTCAAGAAGGGGCTCGCCGACGACGACGCGTCCGCTCAGGCCCCGGCCGAGCCCAAGACCATCGAAGCCAAACCCGGCGAACCGGTCGCCACGGTCGACAAGTCGAAGACCGCCGGCTGAGGCCCGCGCGGGGTCCCACGACCCCGCCCGGCAAGGCACTGCGGTCCGCCCGGATCGCACGAAGATCGTAGAGACGCGGCGCGAGTCGATCATCGACCTCGGCCGCCGCCAAATGGCGAGACGACATGCTCGACGTCGGCTGGAGCGAACTGATGGTCATCGGCGTGGTCGCGCTGGTGGTCGTCGGCCCCAAGGAACTGCCCGCCCTGCTGCGGACCGTCGGTCAGTGGACGGGAAAGGCGCGCCGCATGGCGGCCGAGTTCCAGGGGCAGCTCAACGAAGCGATCCGCGAGGCCGAACTCGACGACGTCAAGAAGAGCGTCGACGACCTGCGCTCGCTGTCGCCGACCCGTATCGTCACCGATCAGCTCGCCTCGCTCGGTGACGACATCAAGCGCGTCGGCTCAGCCACCGAGGACGAACTCGGCAAGATCCGCTCGGATCTGTCGCTCGGCCACGCTTCGCCGACGGACGCCGGCTCCGGCCTCGCGGGCTTCATGGAGCCGTCGGAGACGGTCCCGATGTCCTCCACCGACGTCGACGGCCTGATCACCGCCGCGGCGACGCCCGTTCCCGACCTGCCGCCGCCGGTCTTCGACCTCACGCCCGCCCCGGCGCCGGTCCTGGCCGCCGAGGCCGGCGAGACCGCCGAACCCACAGCCGAGGCCGTGGTCGAGAACAAGGCCACCGGCGCATGAACGAACCCGACGACATCGAGGCCTCGCGCGCCCCTCTCATCGAGCATCTGATCGAGCTGCGCACCCGTCTGGTCCACGCGCTGATCGCGCTGGTCGCCGCCTTCATCGTCTGCTTCGCCTTCGCCAAGCAGATCTACAACTTCCTGGTCTGGCCCTACGACTACGTGATCCGCTCGATGACCGGCAAGCCGGCGACGATGATCTTCACCGCGCCGCAGGAGTTCTTCATCACCCAGATCAAGGTGGCCTTCTACGGCGCCATCGTCATCGCCTTCCCGATCATCGCGGCGCAGATCTACAAGTTCGTCGCGCCGGGCCTCTATCGCCACGAGCGCAAGGCCTTCCTGCCCTATCTGGTCGCCACGCCGGTGTTCTTCCTGCTCGGCGCGGCGCTGGTCTATTTCATGCTGCCGATGGTGCTCGGCTTCTTCGCCGGCATGCAGCAGACCGAGGGCGACGGCATCAAGATCGAGCTCCTGCCCAAGGTGTCGGAGTATCTGTCGCTGATCATGGGGCTGACCTTCGCCTTCGGTCTGGTCTTCCAGATGCCGGTGGTGCTGACCCTGCTCGGCCGCATCGGCATCGTCAATTCGCCCCTGCTGCGCGAGAAGCGGCGCTGGGCGATCCTCATCGCCTTCATCGTCGCGGCGGTGCTGACCCCGCCCGATCCGCTGTCGCAGTTGTCACTTGCCCTGCCTTCCATCCTTCTCTACGAACTCACCATCTTCTCGGTAAAGTGGGTCGAGCGGAAGAAAGAGGATCCCGCGTCGGACGGCGAATGAGCCCTCCCGCCCCTCGGCCTTCCCTCCCCTGACGGCGGGCCGCGCCGACCTTCGCGGCCGATCTCGAAGGACCATCCCCATGCACGACATCAAGTGGATCCGCGACAACCCGGAGGCCTTCGACGCGGGCCAGACCCGCCGCGGCAAGGAGCCGATGTCCGGCGCCGTCCTGGCGCTGGACGCCGACCGCCGCGCCCACCTGACCGAGTTGCAGGAGCTCCAGGCGAAGGCCAACGCCGCCTCCAAGGCGATCGGCGCCGCCATGGGCCGCAAGGACCTCGCCGAGGCCGAGCGCCTGAAGGCGGAGGTCGCCGAGATCAAGGCGACCATCCAGAAGGGCGAGGCAGAGGAGCGCGAGATCGATCGGACGATCGCCGAACTCCTCGCCGGCATCCCCAACACGCCCGCCGACGACGTGCCGCTCGGCAAGGACGAGCACGACAACGTCGAGGTCCGCCGCTGGGGCACGCCGAAGACCTTCGACTTCGCGCCGAAGCAGCACTTCGACCTCGGCGAAGCCCTGGGCCAGATGGACTTCGACACCGCCGCCAAGATCTCCGGCGCGCGGTTCGTCCTGCTGAAGGGCAAGCTCGCCCGGCTGGAGCGGGCGCTCGCCCAGTTCATGCTCGACCTCCACACCGAGGTCCACGGCTGCACCGAGGTCAACCCGCCCTATCTGGTGAAGTCCGAATCGGCCTACGGCACCGGCAACCTGCCGAAGTTCGCCGAGGACCTGTTCCGCACCGAAAACGGCTTCTGGCTGATCCCGACGGCGGAAGTCCCGGTGACCAACATCGTCCGCGACGAGATCGTCGCCGAGGCCGATCTGCCCTTCCGCTTCACCGCCTGGACGCCGTGCTTCCGCTCGGAAGCGGGTTCCGCCGGTCGCGACACCCGCGGCATGATCCGCCTGCACCAGTTCAACAAGGTCGAACTCGTCACCATCGCCACGCCCGAGACCTCCGCCGCCGAGCACGAGCGCATGACCGCCTCGGCCGAGGAGGTGCTGAAGCGTCTCGGCCTGCCCTTCCGCACCATCGTGCTGTGCACCGGCGACATGGGCTTCTCGTCGCAGAAGACCTACGACATCGAGGTGTGGCTGCCGGGGCAGAACGCCTATCGCGAGATCTCGTCCTGCTCCAACTGCGGCGACTTCCAGGCCCGCCGGATGAACGCCCGCATGCGCCCGACCGAGGGCAAGGGCACCCGCTACGTCCACACCCTCAACGGCTCCGGCGTCGCCGTCGGCCGCTGCCTCGTCGCGGTCCTGGAGAACTACCAGAACGCCGACGGCTCGGTGACCGTGCCGGAAGTCCTGCGCCCCTACATGGGCGGCCTGGAGAAGATCGAGAAGGCCTGAGCGCCGCCGGGCCGCACGCCCTGCCCCGATCGATGATGCCGCACCCGGCGCCATCGATCCGCGGCGGCGGCACGCCGCCTCCCGCTGCCGATCGCCGCCGACGCGCCCCGGAGCGGGCGACGGCCGATCACTCGCCCGGCCCCATCTCGTCGCCGTGTCCCTCGTCGGAGACGCCGAAATACTTGCCGGCGAGCGATCCGCGCATGCCGCAGAACGGCTTGAGGCCGCCGGTCGGATCGGGCGTCGGGCGGTTCTCCGTCACCTCGATCATCCGGCCGATCCGGCGCAGCGTGAGCGTCCAACCTTCGTAGTCGGAATGGCCGGCCTCCTCGGCGGCGACCACCGTGTCGCCCTTCGGCTTGCCGAAACCGGTGAATTCGCAGGTCCACGCCCCGCGCGCCTCGTCGGAGGCGGAGGCGAAGACCCGCAACAGCCCCTTGGTCGACCGATTGACGCTGATCGTGCCGCTGGTCGAGGCCCAGTCGTTCAGCAGGGTCCTGCGCTCCTCGATGTTGATGTTGGTCAGCATCGCGGTGCGACGGCTCATGTGGTCGGCGAGCGAATAGTCGGGATGGCCGAAGGCGACGTCGCGCGTCGCGATGAAGCCACGTTGGGAAGCCTTGAGCTCCTGCATCGCGGCAGGGTCGCTCGCCAGGCGCTGCTGCGCCTGCCGATAGGCCCGCGACAGGGCGACGTCGGCCTCGGCGAGCGCCGGGTCGGCACAGATCGCCTTCTCCGCCGGTTGTCTCGCCGAGGCGCAGTCGAAGGACGGACCGGCCGCCGTGGCGGGCGAGGCGGCCAGGAGAACGAGGGCGGCGAGGAGCGGCATCTTCATCGGCGGGAGACCTCGTGTGGGAGCGGAGAACGATCGCGACCGCGGGCTCCGTCGCCGGCGGTCGCGAACCGTCGTCACTTGTAGACGTTGAAGTTCGGCCGCTTCGCCTTGGCGGCGGCGATCCCGGCGTCAGTGATGCGGGTCCCGCGCAGGGAGACCGTCGAGAGTGTCGGCACATCCACCAGCGCCGCGAGCCCGGCGTCGGTGAGGTCGGAATTGCCCACCTGCATGTTGACGACCTTCGACTTGGACGCCGCGGCGGTGAAGGCGTCGGTGACGACGAGATCGTCGGCATAGATCGACCGGATGGTCGGAACCGCCAGGATCGCCGCCAGTCCGGCATCGCCGACCGCGGTCCGAGTGACCGCGACGGCCCGCAACGTCTTCGATGCGGCGAGCGCCGTGACACCGGCGTCGTCGATCCCCGGCATGTCGTTGGCGTTGAGCTGGTCGAGGGCCGGCGCCTTGGCGAGCGCCGCGAGATCGGCCGCATCGGCGAAAGTCTGCGAGATCTCCAGCGACTCGAGCCTGGGCAATCCGGCGAGCGGCGCGAGATTGCCGCCGACCGAGGTGCCGGTCAGATCGAGGCGCCGCAGGCTGGCGATCTTCGCCAGGACCTCGGGAGCCTTGGCGCCCAGACGGCGGTTCTGCGAGAGGTTCAGTGCGACCACCTGCGACTTCGCCAGCGGCTCGAGCGCCTCCTCGCCGAAGTTGCCGCGTTCGAGCATCAGCTCTCGCAGGGCCGGCATCGCCGCGATCGCCGCCATGCCCTTCGCCGTCGCCGAGACCCGCGTCAGCGTCAGGTTCTGAATGGCGGTCAGCTTGGCGATCTCGACCAGTGTGCGGTCGTCGAACCAGGTCGTCCGCCCGTAGGAGACGTTGGTGTAGGTCAGGCCGAAGAAGCGTAGACCGCGCAACGGCGCCAGCGCCCCGATGTCGGCCGGCGCGAGGCCGCGCAGGTCGCCGAGCTGCACGCTCTCCAAACCGGTCGAGCGGGCGAAGACCGCCAGCGCACCGGGCTCGATGTCACCGCCCGACAGCGACACGGTCTTGAGTACGGCCGCACCGGCGACGGCCTCCAGACAGGCGCGGGTGAAGCGCCCCCCGGAGATCATCACCTGCTGCAGCTTCGGCAACGTTCCGATGAGCCCGCAGTCGGCATCGGTGAGGCTCTTGGCGCGGTCGCCGTAGAGCGACACCGTGACGATCTCGCCGAGTGTCTCGGCGGTCGGCTTCTTGTTGCCGGCGGTGACGCCGAGCGCCTCGAGACGGGCGGCCGTCTCCTGCGGCGAGGCCGCCGCCGCGGCGGCGGCGCCGACCACGGTGGCGAGGAGGCCGGTCGCGACGATGCGCGGAACGAGGTGCGGGAACATGGTCGTCTCCGAGGGAGCTCGTGCGAGGCGGGGCGCCACCGTCGGCGGCGCCCGGTTCGTCGAGGGGAAGCGTCGCGGCCGCGCCTCAGCGCACCACGATCACCCGGCGGCGCCACGGGCGGGCGACCACCACCGGCCGCCGGCGCACCACCAGAACGGCCGCCTCGGCCGCCCCCGCCGACACCACCAGCGAGGCCAGGGCGCCGAGCCCCAGTCCGAACAGGGCGCGTCGTCCCATGGTCGAGGTCTTCGCTTCGCCGTTCACGGTCTCGTCGGTCACTTCGCTCGTCATCGCTTGGTTCTCCCGTTGGGGGTCAGGGTTTCCGTTCGACGCGGGCCCGAGCGGCTCTTGCCGCTCCGACCCGCGCACTTCCTCCAGGGTGCCCGTCGCCGACCCGATCGTCGTGCCGGTCGACGAGCCCCGCCTCAATCCGTCCAGATTTCCGGCGGGCACGCCTTCGTCTCGACCACCTCCAGCGCGATCGCCGGATCGAGCGCCTTCTCGTCCGATGCCCCGCTCCACAGGGCGCTCGCCACGACGAGCGCCGCACCGCCCGCCCGCCGCACCAGATGAGCGCCCACCGGTTCGCCCTCGCGCGACCCGTCGGGGCCGGCGAGCGCAGCCTCGCAGCGCCATTCCCAGGATCGTGCGTCGCAATGGAACAGGTAGCGTCGCGCCTTCCCCGCCCCGCCGCGCACCAGCCGCATGGTGAAGGCGTCGACCCCGTTCATGAAGTCGCCGAGCGCCGGGTTGAAGCCGGCGACGATCGGCGTCCCTCCGCCGACCGCCCTCAGGCAGACCCGCCCCAACTCCTGCCGAAAGGTCTGTTCGGGACCGACGATCGAGCGCCCGTAGGCGGCCGTCACGATTGCCCGCAGCGCCGGCCCGCCGTCGCGGGCGTAGTCGGGGCCGGCGGCGACCAACCGCTCGCGACATTCTGTGACCGGCCGCCGGTCCAGTCGGAACTGGCGATCGTCGGCACCCGGAGCGAGGCGGATCTCCTGTGGTGGTCGTCCGAGCCGCGCCTTGTCGGGCGGACGCAGCAGATCGAGCCCGGGTTCGCTCAGATCGGCGATCACCGCACCGTCCTTGGGCGTCAGGCGCAATGGGAAATGGGCTCCATCCTCTTCATCGGCGACGCACCCCAGACGACCGTCGACCACTGTGCAGGGAAGACTGCGGCTCGCGACGCCGGGGCGATCGGTCCGCTCGACCAGGATGGTCGGAAAGACCTTGGTGTCCCGACCGCCGGGATCGGCGTAGTCGGGATCGTCGGGGGTCTCGAAGAGGCCGTTTTTGCCCCAATGGTCCCAGAGATGGATCGTCCTGACCTTCTGCGCCGGGTGCCGGGCCAGATGCGCCGCATCGTAGACCCGCCCCCAACAGGCGCCCTGACCGACCGGAAACAGGGTGTCGAGCACCTCGGCGGCCGAGACCGGCGCCGCTGCGCCGACGGCGAGCGCCAGGGCGAGAAGAGGGATCGAAGGGGTCGATGGAACGGGCATCGGCGGAACATCTCTCCGGGCGAGGGTCAGGGCGTGAGCGACGGCACGCGGGTCGGGCGCGGCAGCGCCGCGAATTCGCGCTCGCCGACGACGCGGCGCGACAGCAGGCGCACCGCCGGTTCGGACGGCGCCCCCTTGCGCGGGATGATCGTTCCCGCCCGATGGGCGGTCGCGACCAGCCGCACCCACGGACCATCGTCGGCGTCGCGATAGATCCGCCAACGGTCGATCCGCTCCACCCGGTCCAGGAAGATCTCGCCCGGCTTGGTCGGTTCGACATAGGACCCGGGGTATGCCCCGCCGGTCCAGCGAGCGGTATAGACCTCGACCACCTCGAAGGAGACCGACCGCGGCGAGTGCCATTCCCAGTGTGGGTCGTCGGCGAGACGGATCTTCTCGATCTCGCCGATCATCAGATAGGCGGTGCGATCGATGTCGAGCGGCGTCAGCCGGGCGAGCAGCGTATCGATCTCGCCGATCGTCGGGTTCGCCAGACCCTCCAGGCGGTTGCCGGCGAGACGCATGCGTCGGAAGACGAAACGCCCGTCGACCACCCGATAGACCGCGTCGCCGAGCACCTCGACCACGATCCCCGGCCGATCGCCGGCCCGACGCACCGTCACCGACCGCTTGTACTCGTCGACGAGGACGCCGTTCTCCTCGATGCGCTCCAGCGTTCCGCGACCGCGGACGACGATCTCGATCACCCCGGGAGCCGCGAGATCACGCCGGATGTCGTCCTCGCTCGGCGGCATCAGGGCGCGCGCCGGCCACGCCGGCACGGTCGCGACGAGAGATGTCGCCCCGACCATCAGGGCGCGGCGCGAGAGGCGGGCGGGAGCACCGGTCATGTCGGCATCCCCACACCTGAGGCGGCGCCTCGGGCCGCCGGTCGCCGTCCGGCGAGGCGACGCACCCCGAAGGCGACGGCGAGGCCGACGGCGATCAACCCGACCGAGAGCAGTGGACGCGAGGCGAACCAGGCGACCGCGATCGTCACCGATCCGACCGCCACCGCCGCGGCGAGCGCCACCATCGACGCCGCACCGCCGACCAGGTCACCGATCAGGGGCACGACGTCGGCAAGGACCGAGAGCGGACCGAGCACCAGCCCGAAGCCGAAGGCGAGCAACAGAATGCCGCCGACCCGACCGATCCAGGTCAGCATCGTGTTGCCGCTCTGGGCATCGTCGAACACCTGAGCCGCCTCCATCCGACCGTCCCGGAGGATCTCGATCGAACGACCGTTGGTCGTGGTGAAGGCGGCGAATCCGACGCCCGACTGCCGCGCCACCACGGTCGCATCGGGCGTCGTCGCCACCTCGTAGGAGATGCGCAGATCGCCGAGACGCGGCCGGGTCGCATCGACGCCGATGAAGATGCGACCATCGACCGCCTGCCCAGCGGCGGCGATGCCGAGCGTCTTCTGCAGAGCCGCGCGGTCCCACTTGTCGACCGGCAACGGCCGGGAGGCGCCGAGTCCACCCGCCTGAGTCGGGCTCAACGTGAAGCCGCCGAGCCGGACCGCCCGCGGGACGAAGCGCTCTCCGCCGAGCGCCACCGGCGGATTGCGGTGCCCCTCCGGTTGCTTGAAGCTCGATCCGTCGACCGGCTGGTCGGTCCAGCCGAGCGAATAACCGTAGGTCGTGACGGTCTCCTCGCCCCCTCCGAGCTTCTTGCGCGTCTCCGACGTCGAGGTCTCGCGCCACTGGAAGGCCTCGACCCTGCGGACCAGCCGCAGCCCGTCCGCTTCCACCCCGGTGGCGGCATCGCGCAGCCTCTCGCCGCTCGACACCGGCCCGGTCACGTGGACGAGACGCCCCTCGTTCGCCGGATCGATGGTTCCGGCGGCGACGGTGACGACCGCACCGGCGCCCTCGGTCAACGCCCGCGCCGTCCCCACGGCCCGCCCCTCGTTCCAGGACAGCAGGACGATCGCCCCCAGGATCACCAGCGGACCGACCAGGAGACCGGTCAACGACGATCCGATCCGCGAGAACCACGATCTCGACGTGACCTCGGTGACCGTATCGGATCCGGTCGGGTGGAGCGTTCCGTCGTCGAAGTCGGTCATCTCGTCCCTCTGCCGCTTCGTTGGGGCTTCGGCTCGCCGAATGCGGCGGCGGCCGGCGAATGGTCGGTTCCGCATCGGACCCTCGGCGGATCCGAGCCTTCCTCAGGGTGATGCGCTATCGGGCCACCTCGCCGCATCCCCAATTCTGGCGATGCGCGCAATCGGGCGGCAGCAATCCGGCCGGCAGGCGCCATCGCCGGTACGCTGCGTCGGGATCGATGGTGTCGGCCCGCTCGATCGCCGCATCGAGCAGCATCCAACGCCCATCCCGATGGCGCAGAACCCCGGAAATGGTCGCCGGGCGGGCTGCGCCCCCGGTTCCTGGCGCGTCGTCGAGATCGAGCGACCCGCCATCGGCCCGGCCCACCACCGCGCGGACATGGGCGAAATCGCCGATCCGACGCACTTCGCTCCGCCCGAAGGCGATCTTCGTCCCCCCGACGAGCCACTCGGCGAAGGGCGAGACCTCCTCGAGCACGGCGCGACGAACTTCGGTGCCGGCCGCGAGCGGATCGCCACCGAGTGCCGGAGTGGCGACAGCGGCCGCCGCCAACCCGCCGAGCGCACCCGCCGCCATGACTCCCCCTCGCCTCATCGGCCGCCCTCCTCGTCGTCGATGTCGGGCATGAACAACCGCCGCGGCACGTCGCCGTGGATCCAGTTCGACGAGGCGGCATCCGTCGGGCCGACCACATGGGTGATCAGGTGCCATCGGCCGCCCTCGTGGCGAAAGAGCGCGTCGGTGGTCAGCCCGTCCATGAAGGGCTCCTCGGCGAAGACCGTCTCCCGCATCGCGATCCGCCCTCCGCCCGGACGTTGCGGCTCGACCCGGACCAGTCCCCACCCCTTCAGCGTGCGCGCCGTCCCCACCCGGAACTCGACCGGCCCGCGCAGTTCGAGCTCCAGAACCGGGCGCAGGAGATCGAGCAGCAGCTTCCGCTCGGGATCGCCGGGCAACAGCTCCCGCACCGGTTCCGCAGCCCGGGCGTAGGCCGAACCGGCGAGCGCCAGGGCGACGACGACGGCAGCCGCGGCACCTGCCCCCCGTCGCGCCGGTCGAAGAAAGCGGAGAAATCGGAGCAACCCGGCCTCATCTCGTCTCGGGCGGCCACCACCGGCCGCTGGCGAATGCTGGGGGATCGGATCATCGGCCGCATCCCGAGAATTGAGGATGCGGACCGACCGATCGCCGCGCCGGGAGCCCTCAGCCATGATCGCCGCCGTGAGCGGCGAAATGCGCCACGTCGTTGACGATGCGCACCAGTTCGCTCTGCCGGCGGATCGCGAGCTTCTCGTAGACGCGCTTGACGTGGTGGCGGGCGGTGGAGAGTGCGATGCCCAACTCCTCGGCCGCCTCCTCCGGCGAACGCCCCGATGCGATCGTCGCGGCGACCCGAACCTCGGCCGGCGTCAACCCGAGAGAGCGCAGCGCCTCGCGCGTCGCCTGTTCGCTCCCCACCGTGCGCCGCGTCTCGTGGAAGAGGACGAGGATCGCCGGCAGGTCCTCCATGAAGGCGCCGAAGCCGAGCCGGAGTTCGTCGACCCGGAACGGCGAGGCGCGCACCAGGAGCGGCGGGCGGGTCCCGTCGCCGATGAGAGCGACCAGATCGGGCGCCGAGCTGCCCGCTGCCCGTCGCCCGACGTCGGCGAGAAGCCGATCGAGCCGCGCGCCGTCGGCGGCGTTCGCCGCGCCCAGGCGCCCGCCGCGCAGCGAAATGCGAGAGTCGGTCCAAGCCCCCATCGCCGCATTTGCCCTCAGGACGCGCCCCCGGGCCGAGAGGATCAGACCCGGGCAGTCGAACTGCTCGAGCATCGCCACCTCACCCGGCTGAAGCCCTCGCATCCGGCCGTAGATGTCCAGCGCCTGATGGAGATGCGACGTCAACATCGAGAAGACCTCGCGGTTCCACGTCTCCGGCGGCGGCGCACGGTGCGAATACTGAACCGAGATCCACAGCTTGTGCTTCGACCCCACCGTCTTGAGCTGGTCGAGGCTGTAGAGGTTTTCGTTCCTGATCAGAAAGTCGTTGTAGAACGCGTGCCGTCTCAGCTCCCTATCATCCATGATGTCGTGATCGGAGAAGACGATGTCGTTGAAATTGTTCGAAGTCAGCCAATTCTTGCGTGGATTGAGCGCGAGATAATGGTCGAGATATTCGGGGATCGCCTCATGGAACACCGTGCTCGCGTAGGTCACGAGCGTCGGGTCTGCCACGGCCGTGCGCGACAGCGGCCCCATCAGCAGTCCCTTGCCGCCGAGCAGATCCGCCAGCCCGTCGAGCGCCACCGGCAACGCCGCCGGATCCGTCGCGATCGAATAGATGGAAGTGATGGCTTCGCGAATGCGCCGTTCGGAAATGAAAGGTACTGAAGTCATCTCGGCCCGCCTCCCTCGAACGTGCCGACATCGTAGAAAGCCGTCATACTAGCGGCTCACGTGGGGGAAGCCATAGATTTGTGACGGTCTCCGGCACCCGCGCCGCTGCCGCCCGTCCGTCTCGACGATCAGGGGGCGGATGTTGCCTCAAGGGGCGCGCCGCTTGTCCTTCGTCGGGAAATAGATCCCGTCGAAACGTCCTCGCCGTCCGCATTTCGGCGTCTGATCCAGCGCCCTGCCGTCGGGCGCCGTCTCCGTGCCCGGCGGTCCGACCTCGAGCACCCGAACCACGGACCCGATCCGTTCGAGGCGCATCGACCATCCCGGAAAGCCCGCCGAAGTCGCCTCGGGCGGCGCCACGAGGCGCCCGTCGCTCACCACCGCGAGATCGTCGACCTCGCAGATCCAGCGGAACAGGATCGGTTCGACCAGATTGCCCCACAGGGTGAGCCCCGCCGCCTCCCGCGAGATCCGCAATCCGCCGGCGAGGTTGCCCCACTCGCCCTCGAAACCGGCCCGCGGCGCCGTGTCGATCGCCTCGAGCAATGCCGCCTGCGCTTCGAGATGGCGAACGAGCCCATTGTCCGGCAGTTCGACCGCGACGCTCCGTTGTTCGAGGAAGCGGCGCTGCGCCTCCCGCACCTCCTCCCGCATCGCCACATCGGAACTCCACCCTCGCATAACCCGCCGATAGGCGGCATCGATGCGCCGGTCGAGCATCGACAGGCGCTCCGATCGGCATATCGCCGTCTCGACCGGTCCACGCGCCCCGGCGCAGTCGAACGACGGCCCCCCTGCCACGGCGGTCCCGATGGAAGCCGCGATGGACGTTGCGGCGGCGAGACCCGAGGCGAGGAGACGAAGGCGGATCTTCAACGGCGTTCTCCGGTAGTCCGATGATACGGCATGGAGCGGTCGCGCCGAATGCCGCGCACAGCCGCCGCCGGAACCGGAGGTCGGACACACTCGGGCGAGGCTAGGTCGCGCAACCGGTTCCGACATCCCCACTATTGAGGAGATCGCCGCTTCTCGTCGACCGGATCGCCGCCGGCCGCGGGCTGCGGAAAAGGCGCGATCCGAGCGGCAGGACCACAGACGGCGACCTGCGGTGCGGTGGCCGCCTCCCGGCCCTTCCGCTCGCCGCCTTGCCCCTCGCGGTGCGGCGGCCTACCTTCGGCTCGACCACACGCCAGCCGCGGGATGCCGGCCGAGAACCGCCGCCCCGTCGCGAATCGGGAGACGACAGCGATGAACGACGAGCCGAAGGCCCCGGGCGGTCGCCCCGCCTATCCGCCGGGCTACGACCCCGTCACCCACACCTACACCCCGCCGATCGGGCCGGACGGCAGGCCGATCTACCCCGAGGGTTACGACCCGGTCACCCACCGCTTCACCCCGCCGAAGCCCGCCGCCGGCGCCCCGGCGGAGGCCGACGTGGCGAAGTGCCCGGTCGACCACACCCAGCACCCCTATCACACCGCCGAGCCCGCCTACGCCGCCGACGGCTCGCGCCGCACCATGCTGGTGACCGGGGCGAGCCGTGGCATCGGCCATTCGATCGTCCGCAAGTTCGCCGATCAGGGCTGGCGCATCATCACCATCTCGCGCCACGCCTTCGAGCGCTCGCGCTGCCCCTGGGAGGCCGGCCCCGAGGACCACGTCCAGTGCGACCTCGCCGACCGCGAGCAGGTGCCGCTCGCCATCGTCGACATCAAGGCCCGCATCGGCGGCGGCCCGCTCCATGCGCTGGTCAACAACGCCGGCATCTCGCCCAAGGGCCCGGCGGGCGAGCGGCTGAACTCGATCACCACGCCGATGTACACCTGGATGCAGGTGTTCCACGTCAACATGCTGGCGCCGATCCTGCTCGCCCGCGGCCTGTTCGACGAGCTGAAACGCGGCCAGGGCTCGATCGTCAACATCACCTCGGTGGTCGGCCACCGCGTCCATCCCTTCGCCGGGACGGCCTATGCCACCTCGAAGGCGGCGCTGACCTCGCTCACCCGCGAGATGGCCGCCGACTTCGCTCCCCACGGCATCCGCGTCAACGCCATCGCACCGGGCGAGATCATCACCGACATCCTGTCGCCCGGCACCGAAGAGAAGTTCCTCCCCCTCATCCCGATGCGCCGCCTCGGCCGCCCGGAAGAAGTGGCCGAACTCGTCCACTTCCTCTGCTCCGAGGCCTCCTCCTACATCACCGGCGAGGAGATCAACATCAACGGCGGGCAGTTGCTGTAGGGCGACCGCCGCGTCGCTCCCGAGCGGCTCGCCCCCGAAACGAGAAAGGCCGGAGCTCCCGCCCCGGCCTCTCGCATGTCCAGCGCTCGCCGCCGCTCACCCGAGCCGGGTCAGCGCCTCTTCGACCTTGGCGCGGCGGACGACGTATTCCTCGCGCTTCTCGCGGTTCTCCTCGACCACCTCTTCCTTGGCCTTGGCCATGAACTGCGGGTTGGAGAACATCTTGTCGATGCGGCCGATCTCGCCGAGGAGCTTCTCGACTTCCTTCTCCAGCCGCTTGCGCTCGGCCGAGACGTCGATGACGCCCTCGAGCGGCAGGCACATGGTGGCCTCGCCGACGACGATCTGGGCCGAGGCCTTGGGCGCCGCGTCGGCGACCGAGATCTCCGAGATGCGGGCGAGCCGCAGGATCGCCGCCTCGTGGGTGGCGAGCCAGCCGCGGGTCTTCTCGGACGCCCCGACCACGACCAGCGGGATCTGCGCCGCCACCGGCACGTTCATCTCCGAGCGCACCGAGCGGATCTCGGTGATCAGCCCGACCAGCCAGTCGATCTCGTCGGCGGCCTCCGAATGGGTGACGCCGACGCGCGGCCATTCGGTGAGGACCAGCATCGACGGGCGGACGATCGCCGCCTCCTCCGCCGTCTTCACCCACAGTTCCTCGGTGATGAAGGGCATGAACGGGTGGAGGAGCTTGAGGATCTCGTCGAGGACGTAGGCGCAGGTCGCCCGCGTCTCGTCCTTCAGCGCCTGATCGTCGCCGAGGAAGATCGGCTTGGCGAGCTCGAGATACCAGTCGCAGAACGAGTTCCAGACGAAGCGATAGGCCGCTCCGGCCGCGTCGTTGAAGCGATAGGCCTCGAGCGCCTGGGTGACGCCCTCGACGGCGCGGGCGAGCTCGGTGGCGATCCAGCGGTTGAGCGTGCCCTTCGCCGCCGCCGGCTCGAAGTCGCCGACGGTGACGCAGCCGTTCATCTCGGCGAAGCGGGCGGCGTTCCACAGCTTGGTCGCGAAGTTGCGATAGCCGGCGACCCGCGCCTTGGCGAGCTTGATGTCGCGGCCCTGCGCCGCCATCGCGGCGAGCGTGAAGCGCAGCGCATCGGCGCCGAACTCGTCGATCAGGTCGAGCGGATCGATGACGTTGCCCTTCGACTTCGACATCTTCTGCCCCTTCTCGTCGCGGACGAGGGCATGGATGTAGACGTCCTTGAAGGGGATGACCGGGTTTCCGGCCTCGTCCTTCATGAAGTGCAGGCCCATCATCATCATCCGGGCGACCCAGAAGAAGATGATGTCGAAGCCCGTGACCAGCACCGAGGTCGGGTAGTACTTGGCGAGTTCGGCGGTCGCATCCGGCCAGCCGAGGGTCGAGAACGGCCACAGCGCCGAGGAGAACCAGGTGTCGAGCACGTCCTCGTCGCGAGTGAGCGGCGCGGGGCTGCCGTAGTGCTTCGCCGCCATCTCGGAGGCCTCGGCCTCGTCGTGGGCGACGAACACTTCGCCGTCCGGCCCGTACCACGCCGGGATCTGATGGCCCCACCACAGCTGGCGCGACACGCACCACGGCTGGATGTTCTCCATCCACTGGTAATAGGTGTTCTCCCAGTTCTTCGGCACGAAGGTGGTGCGGCCGTCGCGCACCGCGGCGAGCGCTTCGCGCGCCAGCGTCTTGGCGTCGACGTACCACTGGTCGGTGAGGAACGGCTCGATCACCACGTTGGAGCGGTCGCCATGCGGCACCGTGTGAGTGTTCGGCTCGATCTTGGCCAAGAGCCCGCAGCGCCGCATCGCCTCGACGACGCGCTTCCGCGCCTCGAAGCGGTCGAGCCCGTGCAGCAGCCCCTCGAGCTCGCCGAGCGGCATCACCTGGGCGACGGGGGCGAGCGGCTCGGCCCCCTCCTCCGCCTCCGGCGCGCCCTTCAGGTCGCGGCCGTGGCCGATGTCGGCGGTGAAGCCCTCGTTGCCGGTGAGCGCGATCTTGGCCTTGCGATCGAGGATGTTGATCATCGCCAGACCGTGGCGCTTGCCGACCTCGAAGTCGTTGAAGTCGTGCGCCGGGGTGATCTTCACCGCGCCGGTGCCCTTTTCGGGATCGGAATATTCATCGGCGACGATCGGAATGCGCCGGCCGACCAGCGGCAGGATGGCGTGCGCGCCGGAAGCGACCAGATCGGCATAGCGCTCGTCGTCGGGATGGACAGCAACGGCGGTGTCGCCGAGCATCGTCTCGGGACGGGTGGTCGCCACCGTGATGAAGCGGCCGGGCTGCCCCTCGATCGGGTACTTGAAGTGCCAATAGTGGCCCTTCACCTCGACCTGCATCACCTCGAGGTCGGAGATCGCGGTCTCGAAATGCGGGTCCCAGTTGACCAGCCGCTTGTCGCGGTAGATCAGCCCCTGCGCGTGCAGCTCGACGAACACCTTGAGGACGGCGCGGCTGAGGCCCTCGTCCATGGTGAAACGCTCGCGCGACCAGTCGCAGGAGGCGCCGAGGCGCTTCAGCTGATTGACGATGGTGCCACCCGATTCGTGCTTCCAGGCCCAGACCTTCTCGAGGAACTTGTCGCGGCCGATCTCGCGGCGCCCCGGCTCCTGGCGCGCCGCCATCTGGCGCTCCACCACCATCTGGGTGGCGATGCCGGCGTGATCGGTGCCGGGCTGCCAGAGGACGTCCTTGCCGCGCATCCGCTCGAACCGCACCAGCACGTCCTGCAGCGTGTTGTTGAGCGCGTGGCCCATGTGCAAGCTACCGGTGACGTTCGGCGGCGGGATGACGATCGAATAGGGCGCCGCCCCCGGCTGGGCGCCGGCTCCCGCGGCGAAAGCCTTCGCCTCGTCCCAAGCGGCGGAGATGCGGGGTTCGACCGCGGCGGCCTCGTAGGTTTTCTCGAGCATGTCGGTTCCGGAACGCTTCATCGGGCGGGAGCGGCGACGATCCGGCGGCGCGCGTGCGCCGCGGCAGACGTCGTCCGCAGTCGCCCGATAAGCCTCGAGCGGACAGGCGAAGTCAACCTTCGCCGCCGAATTCCGCCTGCGCGTGGCACGCGGGAAACGCCGCGGCGACGGAACGGATCGGCCGGGAGGGATCGATCGGGAGCGAACGCCTCAGCGGCCGCGGGTGACGCGCTCGATCTCGGCCTTGACCAGCCGCTCGACCATGCCCGGCAGGTTCTGGTCGAGCCAGCCCTTGAGCATCGGCCGCAGCATGTCCTGGACCAGATCCTCGAGCGTGCGGGCGTTGTGCGTGAGCACCGTCCGCGCCAGATCGCCGAAGGCCGAGGAGACCAGCCCCTCGGTCGCCTGCGACAGGAGCGGCGGTCCCTCGACCGGCGCAGCGACCGGCGGCGCCATGCGCACCGGCGGCGGCTCTGGCTCTCGCATCTGCGGCGGCGGCTCGGGTGCCCGCACCTGCGGCGGTGGCGGGGGGGGCGGCGGCGGCGGTTCCGGCGCCTTGACGGCGGCCCGCACCGGCTGCGGCGCCGGCTCCGGTTCGAACTCGGGCTGGACCTCGATGTCCTCGAAGGTCACGTCGGTCGCCTCGCCATAGCCCTCGACCAGCGGCGGGTCGTCGGCGGCGATCTCCTCGGTGAGCTCGAGCACATCGTCCTCTTCCTCCACCTCGTCGTCACCGGCCGAGGAGAAGAGCTTGTCGAGTTCGTCTTCCGAAATGGTCTCGTCGGCGGCCGGCGCCGGCGCGTTCGCAGCCGCCCCTTTCGGAGCGGTTTCCTCGTCCGCGATGATCCTGCGGATCGAGGCCAGGATCTCCTCCATCGAGGGTTCCTGAGCTTGCGCCTTGGCCATGACTTCCTCCGCCCATGCCGGCCCGTCACCACCCCCACCGAATGGGGGCGATACACCACGCAGACACTATAGATGGGAAGCCCGCGGCCGGAAACGCGTCCCACTCGTGGCGGCCGAGTTATCCCCGACGACGAGCGCGCATCCCCGCCTCAACGGCCGTCGGGCGTGCGCAGGCCGATCCACTTGTCCTTGACGGCTTCGTAGTGCTCGGTCGGCTCGTAGCGCGTCACCTTGAGCCGCAGGTGATCCGCATCGAGGCGGCCGACCGAAGCGGCGAGCTGGAACGAGCCGACGATCCGCGACCGCTCGGCGTTGACGAGATTCGACCGGGCCGAGATCAGCGCCGTCTGCTGGTTGAGCACGTCGAGCGTGGTACGCTGCCCGACCCGCTGCTCCTCGATGACGCCGTTGAGGGCGAGCTGAGCCGCATCGATCTGCGCCCGATAGGCGGTCAGCGAGGCGTTCGCCGCCTGCAGCATGCCCCAGGCCGAGACGACGTTGTAGCGAACCGCGTCGCGCGCCTGATCGACCTGGATCTTGGCCGAGCCGAGTTGCTCCTTGGCCTGCCGGATCTTGGCGTATTCGCCACCGCCCTGGTAGAGCGGCACCGTCAGCTGAAGGCCGACCTGGGCGTTGTTCGAGGTCTTGAACGAGGTGTTGTCCCAGTTGCGTCCGGCCGAGCCCTGAAGACCGAGCTGCGGCAGCAGAGCGCCTTCGAGCTGCTTCACGTTGAAGCTGGCGACGTCGACGTTGTGGACACCGGCGAGGATGGAGGGATGCTCCGACTGCGCCGCCTGGGTCGCCGCTTCGACGGTCTTCGGCAGCAGTCGCTCGACCGCCTCCGACCCGGTCAGCTTGCCCGGATCCTTGCCGACCGCCTGCCGGAACTCCGCCCGCGACGAATTGAGCTGAGCCCGCGCCGCGTTGAGCTGCGAGATCGCCAACTGATAGCTCGCCGTCGCCTGGGCGACGTCGGTCTGCGTGCCCTCGCCGACGCCGAAGCGATCCTTGGCGGCACGGACCTGTTCGGCCAGGAACTTGACGTTGCTCTCCTGCAGACCGACGAGCGCCGTGTCGCGGATCACGTCCATGAAGGCGGTGGCGGCGCCGAGGAGCACGGTCTGCTCGGCATTGCGCAGAACCTCGCGCTGGGCGCGGATCGCGGCTTCCGCCTGCGCCTTGCCGGCCTCGATCTGCCCGCCGGCATAGAGCGGCTGGACCAGAGTGATGCCGACCGACGCCGGACGGAGATTGTACTCGTGGTGGGTGCCGCCCGAGGAATTGCGCAGCGTGACGTCGGTGCTGGAGAAGCCGTAGCTCGCCGAGCCGTTGATCTTCGGCCGTCCGGCGGCCGAGGCGATGCCGATTCCCTCGTCGGTGGCGCGCGTGTTGGCCCGCGCCGCGTTGAGCTGCGGGTGATTGTTGTACGCGAGCGCCAGCGCCTCGGTCAGCGACTGCGCCTGCCCGATCGAGACCGACCCCGCGAGCCACACCGCACCGACGAAACCGACCAGGACCCCACGACGAAACTGCACGACCAACCTCCTGGCTCCGATCCGCGAATCGGCGACGCACTCGACACGGCCGGCCGAGCGGGCGCTCTAACGAAACGTGAAAAAGCCGATTTGGCAAACCATGTCGGCCGCCCGCGGAGCGTCGTGCGCGCATTTCCCGAAGCCTGAGGCAAGCCGGCAACAGCCCCTCGCCACCACCGGGCCGCGCAGCCGATCGCCGCGCCGCGCCACGACGGAAAATGCGGAGCCCGCGACCATCCGGACGCGGGCTCATGGGACGTCTCGCGCGAAGGGCCGACCTCAGAGCGCGAATTCGCGCGCCTTGGCGAAACCGGGCAACGGCATGGCCGGCAGATTGAACGCGAAGCGGCTCGACACCGTGCCGCTCGACTTCACCCGCACGATCGCCCGCCCGGTCTGCCCGGTGCCTTCGATCGCCACCAGCCGGCCGCCTTCGGCGACCTGGGCGACGAAACTCTCCGGCATCACCTCGACGGAGCCGTCGAAGACGATCAGGTCGTAGGGACCCTCGGCGGCGCAACCGCCGGCGAGCGCCCCGCGCACCACCTTGACCCCGGCGGTCCCGGCGAGTGCCGCCTCGGCCTTCGCGGCGAGATCGGCATCCTCCTCGACCATCACCACCGAGGCATCGAGCGCCGCGACGACCGCCGCCGAATAGCCGGTGTTGCCGCCGACGATCAGCACCTTCTCGCCGGGCTGCGGCGCGGCGAGCTGGATCAGACGGGCGAGCGGTGCCGGCTGCATCAGGAAGCGCCCGGGCGCCACCTGGACGTGTTGATCGATGTAGGCCAGGGTCTGACGGGCCGCCGGCACGAAGGCCTCCCGGCCGACCGCCGAGAAGGCGTCGAGGACCGCATGGTCGGTGACGTCGACGGTGCGGATCTGATTGTCGACCATCGTCTTGCGCTGAATGGCGAAATCGGCCATCGGCTCCCCCGCTCTGGCTGGCTCGCGGCACCGCAGGCGCGCCGCCGTCCGGCTTCATTATCTCTCGTGTCGGGCGGAGACAATAGGCACCTCGGCCAATCTTGGCAGCCGGCGGCCCCGGATCAACCCTCGCGGTCTCCCGGAGCACCGACGATCGTGCCGGAGAACGGCTCGACCCACACCAGATGATCGACGATCCGCGTCACCCCGGGGACGTTCTCCACCGCCACCCGAATCGCATCGCGTTGGCGCTCGTCGAGGATCGATCCCCACAACTCGACCACGCCGTCGACGACCCGGATGTCGAGCGAACTGGCCGGCGCCCAGCTCTCGCCGGCCAGCACCGCCTTCACCCGTGCCGCCAGATCGACGTCGCCGACCGGCCCCGCCACCGCTTCCGCCGCGAAGGCGCCGGAGAGTGCCCGCAACACGTCCGCCCGCGACACGATGCCGACCAGCCGCTCGCCCTCGACGATCGGCAGACGCTTCACCCGCTTCTCGATCATCAGCCCGACCACCTCGTCGAGCCGCGCCGTCGGAGTGGCGGTGATCGGCGTCCGCGTCATCACCTCCTCGACCCGCCGGCCGTGCGACTGGACGAAGTCCTCGGCCGAACGCCCCGGCCCGAACAGGAACTCGAGCCACTTGGCCCGCTTCTTCTCGGTCCCGAGCTCGGCCCGGGCGAGCAGGTCGCCCTCGGTGATCACGCCGACCAGCCGTCCGCTCGCCTCGACCACCGGCAGGCCGCTGACGCGGGCGTCGAGCATCGTCCGCACCGCCTCCGCGACCGAAGCCGCGGGCACGATCGTCGTCGGATTTCGGGTCATCACCTCGTCGGCACGCATGGCTCTCGCCCTCCTCGGCCGCTTCCGCGACCCCTCTGTCACGGTGTCCGACCTCGTGAGGAATCTAGGTGGAGCGCGCCCGTCCCGCGATCGGTGAGAGCGCGTAAGAGCCATGCGGTTGAGGTCGATCAATGCCGCGGAACCGGTTTCGGTGTCCCATGATCGGCGAACGGGGGACGGTGATCGCGCGTCGCCGCAGGACGGGCTCCGGAAGCGGAGCCGTCGCTGCCGACATGCCGATCGGGAAGACGACGGCCACCGGGGCCTTCCCTGCCCCGGCATGCCCAACCGCGAGTTCCGCCCGTGCCTCACTCCTCGATCCGCTCCGTCTTCGGCCGTCTCACCCGTTGGGGTCTCCTCGCCGGGCTCCTCGGCCTCGTCGGCTGGGCCGCGACCGAGCTGCTCTTCGGTCCGCGCGTCGCGGTGGTCGCGCCCGAGCGCGGCGAGGTGGTGCGCAGCATCGTCGCCACCGGCCGCATCCTCGCCCCCTATCGGGTCGACATCGGTGCCCAGATCACCGGTGTCGTCGCCGAGATCCCCGTCGCCGAAGGCCAGACCGTCGCCCGCGATCAGCCGCTGATCCGCCTCGACGACCGCGAGGCCACCGCCAACGTCGGTCTCGCCGAAGCGGCGCTCGCCCAGACCCGCGCGCGGCTGCGCCAGATCGAGGACGTCGGCCTTCCCGTCGCCCGCCAGAACGTCGCCCAGGCCGAGGCCAATCTCGCCGCCGCCCAGTCCGCCTTCGCCCGCGTCGAGAAGCTGAAGGAGACCGGCTTCGCCACCCAGGCCCAGGTCGACGACGCCCGCAAGGCACGCGACGTCGCCGTGGCCCAGACGCGTTCGGCCCATCTCCAACTCCAGTCGAACCAGCCCGGCGGCACCGAGCGCGTCACCGCCGAGGCGGCCGTCGCCCAGTCGGAGGCCTCCCTCGCCGCCGCCCGCACCAAGCTCGCCTACACCGCCATCGCCGCCCCCGCCGCCGGCGTCCTCATCGCCCGCAACGTCGAACGCGGCGACGTCGTCCAGCCCGGCAAGGCGCTGATGACCCTGTCGCCCTCCGGCGAGACCCAGGTGGTGGTGCAGATCGACGAGAAGTCGTTGGGTCTCCTCGCCATCGGGCAGAACGCCCTGGTCTCCGCCGACGCCTATCCCGACGACCGCCTCCCGGCCGAACTCGTCTATGTCAACCCGGCCGTCGACCCGCAGACCGCCACCGTCCAGGTCAAGCTGCGCATCCCCGCCCCGCCCGCTCACCTGCGCCAGGACATGACCGTCTCGGTCGACATCGAAGTGGCGCGCAAGCCCGACGCGCTCCTCCTGCCCACCACCGCCGTCCACGACCCGCTCGGCGCGCGCGCCTGGGTGTTAATCGTCGAGGACGGCCGAGCGGTGAAGCGACCGGTCCGCGTCGGCCTGCGCGGCGACGGGCGGGTCGAGATCACCGAGGGCCTCGCGGCCGACGACCGCGTCGTCCCGGTCCGGGCGGGCATCGCCGCCGGCGATCGGCTGCGCGTCCGTGCCGGGTCCGTGACCTCGCCCGCCGGTGCCGCCGGTCGGACGCCGGACCCGAGCCCGGGTCAGGGCGCCGGAGCCGGCCGCGGCGGCGGCATGCGGGGGATGTTCTGATGCGCCGCTGGCTCCCCTTCGAATGGATCGCGGCGATCCGCTTCCTGCTGGAGGGGCGGATGCAGTCGTTGTTCATCATCGCCGGCGTCACCATCGGCGTCGCCGTGATCGTCTTCATGTCGGCGCTTCTGGAGAGCATGACCGTCAACATGATGCGGCGGATTCTCAATTCTCAGCCGCACATCTCGATGGTGCCGCCCGACGAGCAGGCCCGCCCGCTGCGCCTCGGCGACGGCACCTTCACCCTCGCCACCGTCCAGCGTCGCACTCAGCGCAACCGCTCGATCGACCAGTGGCAGGCGGTGCGCGACGACATCGAACGCAATCCGGAAGTCACCCACGTCGCCCCGACCGTCACCGGCTCGGCGCTCGCCTCGCGCGGCGTCGCCTCGCGTTCGGTGTCGATCATCGGCATCGAGCCGGAGCGCTACTTCTCGATCATCGACCTGCCGACGAGCATCGTCGCCGGCCAACCCCGTCTCGCCTCCGACGACGTCGTGATCGGCACCGACCTCGCCAAGGAGCTCGGCGTCGACGTCGGCGACAAGGTCCGCCTCACCGCCGCCTCCGGCACCATGGTGACCCTCACCGTCTCCGGCCTCTTCGATCTCGGCAACCGCTTCACCAACCTGCGCAACGCCTATGTTGCGCTGCGCACCGGTCAGGCGTTGCTCGGCCTGATCGGCGGTGCCACCTCGATCGAGGTGACCGTGACCGACGTCTACGCCGCCGAGGACGTCGCCAAGACCCTGCAGAGCTCGACCGGTGTCGAGGCCGACAGCTGGATCAAGACCAACGCCCAGTTCTTCAACGTGATGAACATCCAGACCATCTCCAACACCACCATCCGCCTGCTGGTCGGCCTGTCGGTCGCCTTCGGCATCGCCTCGGTGCTGATCGTCTCGGTGGTGCAGCGCTCGAAGGAGATCGGCATCCTGCGCGCCATGGGCGCCTCGCGCGGCCAGATCCTGCGCGTCTTCCTGATCCAAGGCGGCGTCCTCGGCCTGATCGGCTCGCTCTTCGGTTCCTCGCTCGGTCTCGGCGCCATCATCGGCTTCCACGCCATCGCGCGGAACCCCGACGGCAGCGAGTTCTTTCCCCTCGTCCTCGACTGGTGGCTCCCCGTTCTGGCGGCTCTGCTGGCGACGCTGACCGGCGTCGCCGCGGCGATGACGCCGGCGCTGCGGGCCGCCCGTCTCGATCCGGTGGTGGCGATCCGTGGCTGACGTCCTCGTCCTCGAACAGGTGCGCAAGTCCTTCGGCATCGGCACGCCGGTCGAGGTCGAGGTGCTGCACGGCCTCGACCTGAGGCTCGCCGAGGGCGAGTTCGTCGCCCTGATCGGCCCGTCGGGCTCGGGCAAGAGCACCATGCTCAACCTCATCGGCCTGCTCGACCGACCGACCGCCGGGCGCCTCGTGCTCCAGGGCGAAGAGACGACCACGCTCGCCGACGCCGACCTCACCCGCCTGCGCGGCCGCTCGATCGGCTTCGTCTTCCAGTATCACCACCTGATCTCCGCCTTCACCGCGGCGGAGAACGTCATGATGCCGATGCTGCTCGATCGCGGCTTCCCCGACGCCGAGATGCGCGCCCGCGCCGAGACCCTGCTCGACCAGTTCCGCCTCGCGCCGTGGAAGGATCAGCCGGTGCTGCAGCTCTCCGGCGGCCAGCAACAGCGCGTCGCCATCGCCCGGGCGCTCGCCATGAACCCGGCGCTGGTGCTCGCCGACGAGCCGACCGGCAACCTCGACACCAAGTCTGCCGACATCGCTTTCGACCTGATGCGCGAGATCAACGAGACCCACCGCACCACCTTCCTGATCGTCACCCACGACCCCCGCCTCGCCCGCCGCTGCGACCGCATCGTCGAAGTGGTGGACGGTGTCATCACCTCGGATCGTCCGAACGAGGCGGTGCGGATCGAAGCGGTGTGAGGCCGCGTCGGCATGAGGCCCACCGGTTCCGGACGCCTCGCGGCGCGCTCTCCGACCTGCCGGGGAAAAGGCCTTCACCGTATCGATCGGTGCTTGCCTATCCGCCGACGACCCGTTAGAGATCCGACCCCGTGAGGCCTCGTGGCGGAGTGGTCACGCAGCGGACTGCAAATCCGTGTACTCCGGTTCGAATCCGGACGAGGCCTCCAACAGATCCCATCGAGATTCGCTCTCGAACGAAAGAGCCGGCCACTTGGCCGGCTTCGTCGTCTTCAGGAGGCGCTTCCGCCGCCTCGGATGTCGGTGGAGGTCTCCGCCGATCCACCCGGAGGCCGGGCTCCCGCCGAACCGGGCCGTGTCCCGAAATGATCGAAGATGTCGGCGCTGCGCCCGACGTAGCCGCGGCACCCCGCCGGCGGGCGCAGGACCACCGCGTTCTCGAACCAGAGCCCGGCGGGCGACATCCATCCGTAGCTGATGCAGCGCGAGCGCAACTCGCAACTCCGGCAATCGCGTCCCGGTCCGCTCCCCGTCTCGGACGCGGCGGCGGCAACCGGGGGGATGCCCGTCAGGAATGAAGCCATCGGACCCGTCTCTCGCCGAAGTGGACGCCCGATCCCGTCACCGGCCCGATACCGGCATGCGACGCGCCACGGTCATCCGCCCATCCGCTCCCTTCCGACATTGAAACACCCGCGTCCGCCGGAAGGAATCGGGACCGCCCCCATCGGGAACGGCCCTCTCGGGCGAACTCGCTAGGACGACATGCCGCGCACCGGTGGCGGAATTCCGCCGGATTTCGAAGGTCACGCGCCCTTCAGGAGCAATGGCAGCCCGGCGGCGACGAAGGTCACGCGATCCGCGACCGCCGCGATTCGCCGGTTGAGTCGCCCCTGTAGATCGCGGAATCGACGCGCCAGCGCGTTCTCCGGCACGATCCCGAGCCCGACTTCGTTGGAGACCAGGATCACCGGCCCGCCGACCCTTCCGAGCGCCGCGGCGAGGGCTTCGATCTCGGCCTCGACGTCCACCTCGGCGAACATCCGGTTGGAGAGCCACAGCGTCAGGCAGTCGACCACCAGCACCCGGCCCGCCCCGGTCTCCCGCTCCAGCACTCCGGCGAGATCGTGCGGCTCCTCGATCGTCCGCCAGGCCGGGCCACGCTCGGCCCGATGGGCGGCGATGCGCGCCCGCATCTCGTCGTCCTGCGCCTCGGCCGTCGCCACCATCACCGGCGCCAGTCCCGACGCCTCCGCTCGCGCGAGGGCGAGCGATGTCTTGCCCGAACGAGCCCCTCCGAGCACGAGTTCGACGGTGGGAACGGCGGCGGCGGCGGACATGAGCGAGGCTCCGGCGAGCGCATATCGGGGCCGGAAGTGTCGCAGATTCGCATCGCCGGGTCGCCGGCTCACCATGCCGGCGTTCGGGCCGTCGAACGGACCCTCGCCGATATCGGCGGAAATCCGCCGATCTTCGACCGTCGATGGCGTTGACTCCGACGAAACCTCCATCGACGACGTCGAACGGGCTTGGCAAGCCGGAACGACCTTGCTATAGACCGCGCCGCAACGCGCCACGGCGCATTCCGCGATAGCTCAGTTGGTAGAGCGTTCGACTGTTAATCGAATGGTCGCAGGTTCGAGTCCTGCTCGCGGAGCCAGTTTCGCTCGAAGGGTCCGACGGAAACGTCGGGCCCTTCGTTCGTTTCGCCCTGGTGCGCTCCGGCACACGTTCCACGGTTCCGGGCGACGCCTGACGTTGCGTCGTTGAATTCGCCGCAATTCTCTCGCTACTCTCGCGCCCGGCGCGGCGGTCGCGCCGCAACGGAGGCGACATGCGCGCGATGCCCTTCCCTGCCCTTCGGGGGCTCCTCTTCGCCGGACTCCTCGGCGCCACCCCCCTCGCGGCCCTCGCTCAGGCGACCCCCGAGGAGGCGGCCCGCCTCCAGGCCGTCGGCGAGACCTATCTGGGCCGCCCCGCGGCCGGCGGCGCCCCGATCGTCCGCGTCGTCCCGGAAGGCGATCACTACCGCGCCAGCCTCGACTTCGGAGCCTTGGTGAACCGCCTCGCCGACCTCGCTCCCGCCGAAGAGCGCAAGGGCTTCCGGCTCGACTGGCCCGCCCTGTCGCTGGCACTCGCCCCCGCAGGCGACGGCTTCTGGCGCTTCTGGGACTATCGCATCCCGCGCCTCAGCCTGACGGTGGACGGCCAGACCACCGAGGTCGTCGCCGAGGGCCCCGAGTTCGAGACCGTCTCGGATCCGGCGACCGGCGTGACCCGCCTGATGAAGGGCCGCTTCGGCCGCATCGCCGCCACCTCGAAGATCGAGAAGCCCGGCGAGACGATGACCGTCTCGAGCGAGAACGTCTCGACCGACGTCGTACTCGAGGGCGCCGCGACCGCCACCGACAAGCCCGGCGTCGTCGATGCCCGAGTGCGTCAGACGACCGCGTCGATGCTCTACGCGGTGGAGATCATCGGCGGTGGTGGCGGCGTGCCGGACATGCGGATCGCGCTCGAGGGCGGCAAGCAGGATCAGGACGTCGGGATCACCGGTCTGCGCCACGCCGCCATTCTCGATCTCTGGGCCTTCCTCGTCGCCCACCCCTCGCGCGAGCAACTCGCCGCGGCGCAGTCGACGCTGAAGGCCAAGATCGCCGCCGCCGTACCGCTCTTCGACGGCGTCACCCAGAAGGTGGTCGGCACCGGCTTCTCGCTCGAATCGCCCTTCGCCGTGATCAAGGCGGGTAGGGCCGGGCTCGACATCGACCTCGCCGGCCTCGTCCGCGACGGCCGCTTCGCCATGGCGCTCGCCGTCGGCGACTTCGAGGCCTACTCGCTGTTTCTGCCCAAGTGGGCGCAGAAGCTGATGCCCAAGGACCTGGCTCTCGCCGGCAAGGTCACCGGCTACGACACCGCCACACCGATCTCCGTCTTCCTCGACTCCGTCGACATCGCCGCCGACAAGCCCCTGACGCCGGAGATGGAGGAGAAGATCGCGGCGCTGTTTCTGCCCCAGGGCGCGGTGGAGATCACCCTCGACGGCAACCGCATCGCCGGCCCGCTCTACGACGTCACGCTCGACGGCCGCATGACCGCCGGCCCCGGCGGCGCCAAGGGTGCCGTCACGGTGCGCGCCAAGGGTGTCGACAAGGTCGCCGAGGTCCTCGCCGCCCCCGGTGCCGACGAGCAGGCCAAGGCCATGGCCGCCGTTCTCGGCCTCGCCAAGCAATATGCCGAGCGCAAGGGCGACGAATTCGTTTGGGCGATCGCCTTCGACGGCGACCGCGCCTCGGTCAACGGCAAGCCGCTGAAGTGAACCCGGCGGTCGGGGCGATGCGTCGCCCCGACCGGTCCCGGCTCTGGAAACCGGCTCTTCACGCTCCATGTGCGAGGGTGCCGCCGACATCGGAGCCGTAGATGACCGATCCCCTGCCCCCGACCGCTCTCCTCGTCGTCGCCCATGGCGACGGCGGCGCCGATCCGCGCGACGAGACGGTGAGGATCCTCGCCGAGCGGCTGGCCAAGCGGCTCGACCTGCCCGTCGACTGGGCGACGCTGAAACGCCCCGAGACCTTCGCCGCGGCGCACGACCGGCTCGGCCCGGCGGCCGGACGCCTCGCCGTCTACCCGCTGTTCATGGCGGCCGGCTTCTTCGTCCGGGTGAAGCTGCCGAAGCTCCTCGCCGAGGCCGGGTTCGTCGACACCGAGATCCTTCCGGTCTTCGGCCTCGAACCGCGCCTCGTCGACCTGATCGAGCGCCGCCTGCGCTCGATCGCCTCGATGCAGGGCGGCCGCGAGCCGAAGGACTTCCGCATCGCGCTGATCGCCCACGGCTCCGGCTCCGGCGACACCGGCTCGCGCCGCGCCTCGGAGGCGATCGCCGCCGACCTCGGCTACCGGCTCGGGGCGACGCTCCACCTCGGCTTCATCGAGGAGACGCCGTTCTTCGACGAGGTGATCGGCGCCGGCGCGGAGATCGTCGTCGGCCTCTTCGTCTCCGCCGGCACCCACGCCCTCGACGACGTCGCCGCGCTGGTGGCGAAGACGCCCTCCGTCCTCCACCACGTCGCCACCGTCGGCGACGACGCCGGCGTCGCCGACATGGTCGTCGCGGCCCTCGACGCCCGCGGCTCCGTGCCGGCCGCGTGACGCCGCGCCGCGCTCGGGCTTGCATTCCCGCCGCATCCGCCCCAATTGTCCCGCCCATGACCGACACCACGACCAAGCCCGCCGCGCCCGACGCTCGTGCGCCCAAGATCTCCTTCGTCAGCCTCGGCTGCCCGAAGAACCTCGTCGACAGCGAGCGCATCGTCACCCACCTGCGCTCCGAGGGCTACGAGCTGACCAAGACCCACGCCGGCGCCGACGTCGTGGTGGTCAACACCTGCGGCTTCCTCGACAGCGCCAAGGCCGAGAGCCTCGACGCCATCGGCAAGGCGATGGCCGAGAACGGCCGCGTCATCGTCACCGGCTGCATGGGCACCGAGGCGAGTGAGATCGAGGCGAAGTACCCGAACCTCCTCGCCATCACCAGGCCGCAGGCCTACGACAGCGTCGTCGAGGCGGTGCATGCCGCCGTGCCGCCGGCCCACGACCCCTTCGTCGATCTGGTGCCGCCGCAGGGCATCCGCTTCACCCCGCGCCACTACGCCTACCTGAAGATCTCCGAGGGCTGCTCCAACCGCTGCACCTTCTGCATCATCCCGCACCTGCGCGGCGATCTCGTCTCGCGCCCGGCGAACGAGGTGCTCCGCGAGGCGGAGAAGCTGGTGAAGGCCGGGGTGAAGGAACTGCTCGTCGTCTCCCAGGACACCTCCGCCTACGGCCAGGACCTGCGTTATGCCGCCTCGCCGTGGCAGGATCGCGAGGTCCGCGCCAGGTTCCTCGACATCGCCCGCGAACTCGGCGAGCTCGGCGCCTGGGTCCGCCTCCACTACGTCTATCCCTATCCGCACGTCGACGAGGTGATGGCGCTGATGGCCGAGGGCAAGATCCTGCCCTATCTCGACATCCCGCTGCAGCACGCCGCAACCCCGGTGCTGAAGGCGATGAAGCGCCCGGCGGCGCAGGAGAAGACGCTCGACCGCATCGCCGCGTGGCGCCGCGAGGTGCCCGATCTCGCCGTCCGCTCGAGCTTCATCGTCGGCTTTCCCGGCGAGACCGAGGCCGATTTCCAGGCACTGCTCGATTGGCTCACCGAAGCGAAGCTCGACCGCGTCGGCGCCTTCCGCTACGAGCCGGTGAAGGGCGCCACCGCCAACGAACTCCCCGGCGCCGTGCCGGAGGAGGTCAAAGAGGAGCGCTGGAACCGGCTGATGGCGCATCAGCAGCCGATCGCCGCCCGTATCCAGAAGGCCCGCGTCGGCCGCCGGGTGCCGGTGATCGTCGACGAGGTCGGCCCGACGGTCGCCAAGGGCCGCACCAAGTGGGACGCCCCCGAGATCGACGGCACCGTCCACATCGCCTCGCACCGCCCGCTCAGGGCCGGCGAGATCGTCACGGTGAAGATCGAAGCGGCGGATGCCTATGATCTGAAGGGTACGGCGGTGGGGTGAAGCCCGCAGGGGCCTTCACGATACCGATCGGCGTCGAGCCGGGACACGGCTCACGCCCGTCCTTCGCCCTCCGCCAACGCCTTCTCGAACCGTCGATCCGGCACCAGCCACACGATCGCCACCGCCACATAGACGGCGAGCGCCAGCCAGTGGACGACGAAGGCGAGAACGATCGCCGTCGCGTAGAGCGCCACCGAGATCTTCTCCTTGGTGGCGGAACCGACGGCGCGGGCGAAGCTCGTCTCGGCCCCGTGCAGCCGGCGCAGCGCCAGCACCAGTAGCGCGTAGGCGCCGCCGGCGCCGATCAGCACCACGCCGTAGACAGCCACCGGCAGCGGCGCGAAGTGGTTCTCACCCATCCAGCCGGTGACGAAGGGCACCAGCGACAGCCAGAACAGCAGGTGGAGATTGGCCCACAACACGGCGCCGTCGACATGGCGGACCGCCTGCAGCATGTGGTGGTGGTTGTTCCAGTAGATGCCGACGTAGACGAACGACAGCACGTAGGACAGAAACACCG